>ERZ791765.64-NODE-64-length-152901-cov-50.543527_pt1 | contig 152901 bp, 168 predicted proteins | sample MGYA00509949_ERZ791765 | MGnify/ENA primary metagenome ERZ791765 (study PRJEB30046, sample SAMN00791980) | human gut metagenome | study: EMG produced TPA metagenomics assembly of the A metagenome-wide association study of gut microbiota in type 2...
TTATTTCTAGTCCATTATACACTATTTCTGACTGTTTGAGAAATTTCCTATAATTCAAAAAAAGCAGCTGTCCCTGACTGGAACAGCTGCTGTCGCATTTTTATTATTTTGAAGTTAAAATCCGGTCATTGTCTAACTGTCTGCCGGCATTTTCTTTGAATTTTTCCAAAAGATCATCCACCGTAAGCTTTTCCCGCTCTGCCCCAGACACATCAAAGATGATGCTTCCCGCATCCATCATGAGCGTGCGGTTTCCAAGTTCCAACGCCTGGTGCATATTGTGTGTGACCATGAGTGCCGTGATCTTCCGCTCCGCAATGATCTGTCTGGTAAGCGCAAGCACTTTCGCTGCGGTCGCCGGATCCAGTGCCGCCGTATGTTCATCGAGCAAAAGGATCTTCGGTGTCACCATCGTTGCCATAAGAAGTGTCAGCGCCTGACGCTGCCCGCCGGACAAAAGACCGACCGGCTGTTTCATCCGGTCTTCCAGTCCCATATCAAGCAGTGCGAGCTGTTCACGGAACTTCTCTTTATCCGCTTTGTTAATGCGGCTGAAATACTGATTGCGCATCGTCTTTGCACGCAGATAGGCAAGTGCCATATTTTCCTCGATCGTCATGCCCGGTGCGGTTCCACGAAGCGGATCCTGGAACAGATGTCCGATCTCATGACTGCGCAGATATTCTTTCTTATAGGTGATATCCTCCCCATCCAGAATAATCTGCCCTTCATCGACATAAAACGCTCCTGTGATCGCATTGAACATGGTAGATTTTCCCGCGCCGTTACTTCCGACGATCGTTGCAAAATCTCCGTCCTTCAAATCGAGGTTCAGATCCGTAAGCGCCCTTTTTTCATTGACCGTTCCCGGATTAAATGTCTTTTCTATGTGTTTCAGCTGCAGCATACGAATCCTCCTTTCTCTTTCGGATCGCGATCGATTTCTGTCTGGAAAACGCCGCGCGCTTTTTTAAATACGGGAACGCGATCGCTACCGCAACGATGATCGCGGAAACCAGCTTTAAGCATTCCGCCGGAACATTTAAGCGAAGCGCTACCGCAACCAAAAAGCGGTACAGACAGCTTCCGAGTACCACTCCGCAGACGCGTTTTAATATCGAGCCTTTCCCGATAATGGATTCTCCGATGATCAGGCTGGCAAGCGCGATCGTAACCATTCCGGTACCAAGATTGATGTCGCAGGATTTCTGATACTGTGCGAGCAGTGCGCCGGACAGTCCGGTCAGAGAATTCGCCACACAAAGCCCTACGGTGATCATAAATCCCGGATTGATACTGGATGCCTTTACCATATCCGGATTATCTCCGGTCGCCCGGATGGAAAGTCCGAGTCTGGTGCCAAGGAACCATGAGAGGATGAGCGCGACAGCCGCAACTACAATGGCTACCACAATGATCTTGTAAAAGCTGCCGCCGATCGTCTCTTTTGCAAGACTGAATATCGTATCACAGCCAAACAGATTCACATTGGACGCAAATCCCATCACTGCGATGTTGATCGTGTAAAGTCCGGTATTTACGATGATTCCAGCAAGAATGGATTCGATCCCCATTCTCGTCTGTAAAAACGCGGTAATAAAACCGGAGCATACCCCCGCACCCATTGCCGCGAACAGCGCAAGCACCGGATGCCCGGCGAGCGTCACCATGGCGCCCACCGCACAGCCAAGCGTAAAACATCCGTCCGTGGAAAGATCTGCTATATTTAAAATCGTAAAGGAGATAAATAACGCCAGCGCTACCAGCGAATAGATAAATCCCAGTTCCAGAGCACTCTGTACAATGGATAACGTGAATATTGAAGACATAAAAACCTACCTCCGGTCATACTTTTCTATTGTTTTATTCAAATTCCTCCGCTGTCTGTGTTTCTACTACGCCCTCACACATATCGGAGAATACACTGTAGTCAATTCCAAGAGCTTCTGCTGTCTCGGTATTTACGGTCGCGATACCATTGCTAAGTGTCTGTACCGGTGTCTCCGCCGGATTCTTTCCATTTACCAGAATGTCTACTACCATATCTGCTGTCGCAGTTCCAAGATCTTCATAATTTACGCCATATCCTAAGAACGCTCCGTTTAATGCGAAGGAATCTGCACCGGTGTAATGCGGGATCCCCGCATCAATAAATTTTTCATAGATCGCAAGCTCTGCTGTCATTACCGTGTTATCGGTCGGAGTAAATACCGCATCCACACCTGCTGCTGCCAGCGCGTCTGCCGCATTGCTGATCTCATCATTGGTCGTTCCTGTCTTTTCTACTACCTCTACGCCTTTTCCTTCCAGGTAAGCTTTGGCTTCCTCGATCGGTTTCTTTGCGGAATCCTGGCTCTTATCATATAAAAGACCTACGGATTTGATATCCGGATCTGCCGCAAACATCAGATCAAATACCGCATCTGTGTCCAATGCGTCTGAGGTTCCTGTGATATTTGCGCCCGGTGCGTCGTTACCTGCCACAAGTCCGGCGCTTTCCGGATCGGATACTGCGGAAAATACAACCGGGATCTGATTATCTTCTGTCGCGTTCTGCATGATCATAGCTGCCGGAGTCGCGATCGGAATGATCACATCCACATTATCTGCAACGAGTTCTGTTGCGATCTGATTTAATGTCGTGGAATCTGCCTGACCATTGAAGGTGTAATCGCCGTAATCAAACGTTACTCCAAGCTCCTCGCCTTTTTTATCAAGCTCTGCTTCGATCGCTGCTTCGATCTGATTTAAGGACGCGTCATCCACATACTGAACGATACCGACCTTATAGGTTGCTCCGGAGGCTGCCTCCGTGCCATCTGTCGTTTCTGCTGCACTCTCTGTCTGTGCATCGGTTGATGCGGTGTTCCCTGCTGTGGAAGTGGTATCCTTGGTGCTTCCACATCCTGCCATAGACATTACCATTGCTGCTGCAAGAACTGCTGTCAAAACTTTCTTTTTCATAATAATTCCTCTCTTTCTGCCGGATTTCTCCGGACTCCTCTGCTACTGCTGTTTTTCAGGTTCCCATGCCTTTTCCATGAAAAAACCGCCTCAAGCTAATGCTTGAGACGGTAATAAAATCTTATTATCGCGGTACCACTCAAATTGACGAACGTCCACTCACTCATGTACTGGCATACACGCCGAACTGGTAACGGGTTCGGATCCCCGTCGGCCTCTACGTTAAACTTCGAAGCCGCCCTCAAAAGTCCATTCAATTAACTGCCTGCTGTCTCCATCCCACCACCGGAGGCTCTCTGAATGCATTTCGCTAACCTACTACTCTTTTTCAACGGTTTTTCTATGAATCATACTTTACTACTTTCCAGTGTTCCTGTCAAGAAGTTTCTTTCGAGATTTTTAAAATCTGCTTCTCTTATGAGAAATAAACCAGTTCGTCTTCCGGTTTCTCCGCAGGTTCAATGGATACCGGATATAACACCGGCCCTTTTCCCCGGTATTCTTTCGCGAACTCCACTTTCACCTTTGCAGTGATCGTGATCCAGGATTTATGCGCGATCTCATCCGCCTTCGGATATTTGCATTTAAACCCTACAAACTGGATATCTGCCGCGCAACAGGTCATCGCGAAACGTCCCGGTACGAACATGCCTTTTTTGCGCATCTTGTCCGGATTGTATACAAGCGCAAGGAATTTCACAGTCTTGCCATCGTAACGCTTTGGATTGTCCATCGCGTCCAGATACCACAGACCATAATCCGCATCACTCAGATCGATAAAATCCTGTGTGATGTCGTATGGAAGTTCCTCATTATCGCCCTCATCGATCGTGCCGTCCGCACGTTCATATACGATCTGCGCTTTCCGGTTCAACGCTTTTACGGAACGCCGGAACTTGCCCTTTGGTGTATTATCATCACAGCGGTTAAAGATCACGACATCCGCTTTAAACAGCTGCTCCATGATCATGGAACGCATATTCGCAAGATACATCTCATAGGTCGTTGCATCCACGGTAGCGAGTGACTGAACGATCATCCAGCCATCCGGCAACTTGGTCTCCAGGATCTTTGCCATTTCCCAGGTTCCGTTGTATTCAATAAACACCTGTTCCGGCAGATACTGAAGATTTACATTATGAAGCAGTTCTTCCGTGAAATCTTCCTCTTTCTCGATCATAAGAAGCTTCGCGTTGATGGTCTTTAACTTTGCCTCATCATACTCCACATCTCCATCTTCGCAGGCAATGATAAGCGTCTTTGCCCCGTTGCCAAAGTCCTGATCATACAGTGTTTCATTTACCAGCGTTGTCTTTCCGCTGTCCATAAATCCGGTAAATAAATATACTGGTATTTCTTCCAAGGCAGGCGCCTCCCTTCTTTTCATTTCCTTATACTAATTCAAACAGTTCTTCTAATTTGTCCTCTTTTAAGTCAGTTCCGATCACGCAGAGACGTCCGGTGTAATCCGGTTCACCCTCACGCAGTTCATACTCGCCGGAAACCATGTCAAAGTAGATCCAGGAACCATCTGTGGATTCTACCATCCCCTTCGCACGCAAGATAACGCCGTACTCTTCGGTATCCACAAATTTCTTCAGTGCATTTTCAATGACAGACTTCTCGTATTTATGCGGAGTTTCCCTGCCCCAGCTTGTAAATACATCATCCGCATGATGATGGTGATGATGTTCGTGATCATGGTCATGGCAGCCGCAGGTGCAGTTCTCGCCATGCTCGTGATGATGGTCATGTTCTTCGTGGTCATGATCGTGATGATCGTGCTCTTCATGGTCGTGATCATGATGGTCATGTTCCTCGTGGTCATGATGATGCTCATGCTCCTCATGGTCATGATCGTGATGATGCTCATGTTCTTCGTGGTCATGATCATGATGGTGATGTTCATGCTCATGTTCTTCTGCCTCTTTGGCATGACGCTCCTCTGCAAGGAGTTCCATCTCAAGGGTATCCTGGCCTTCCATTGCCTTTAAGATCTGCTCGCCGGAGATCTTATCCCAGTCTGTTGTGATCACAGCCGCTTTCGGATTCAGATTCTGGATCTGCTTTACGCAGAATTCAAGCTGTTCCGGTGTTGCGTTCTGTGTTCTGCTCAAAATAACAGTGGTCGCAAACTCGATCTGGTTATTGAAGAACTCACCAAACGCTTTCATCTGCTTGGATGCCTTTAAGGAATTGACTACGGTTACAAGCGCATTCAGTTTTACATCCTGCTCTTTCTCAATGTCGATCACGGATTTCATAACATCCGAAAGTTTTCCAACGCCGGACGGCTCGATCAGGATACGGTCCGGATGATATTTTGTGATCACCTCATTCAGGTTTTTACCGAAATCTCCTACCAGGGAACAGCAGATGCAGCCGGAATTCATTTCGCTGATCTGGATACCGGAATCCTTTAAGAATCCGCCATCGATACCAACTTCACCGAACTCGTTCTCGATTAAGACGATCTTCTGTCCGTGAAAGACTTCGTCGATCATCTTCTTAATAAATGTGGTCTTTCCTGCTCCAAGGAACCCGGAAATAATGTCAATCTTTGTCATAATATATCAATCTCCTTTTTTTACGGTTCTCCGCCGCTTCAATCCATTAACGAAAGGGTACACTTTCCCCGCCCTTTTTATTCATCACATGAAATCATAAGCCCAACTGTCATTTCTGTCAAGTTTCCGAAAAGTAAAAAACTTCTCAACTTCATGAAATTTTTATAAACCGCTTACCGGCACAAAATCGCCGCGGTCTACCACGAGTTCATACCCGATGCTCTCCATGCGGCGGTTTAAGCATCCCCGGCACTCAGCCGCCTCATCTCCGGTGCAGATCTTATTGTCGTAAAGTTCATATTTTTTTCGTACACCGACCGGAGAAAGGTTCGGCATGACCACATTTGCCCCGGCGAGGATCCCCTGTTCCCTGCCGGTCGGCGCTATGGTACCAAGCGCTGTTGTCGCCGGAAGCAGCAGATTCGGGATCAAAAGCCGAAGCAGCCCAAGCAGAAACAGCGTAAGCTCCAACGTTCCCGCCTGTTCTTCCCGAAACGGCGTATCATGATGCGGGATGAACGGACCGATGCCTACCATCTGCGGCTGCAATTTTGTAATAAACAGCATATCCTCCGCAAGTGTCTCATAAGTCTGTCCAGGTGAACCCACCATAAATCCGCAGCCCACCTGATACCCAATCTCTTTCAGATCATAAAGACACTGTTTTCTGTGTTCTAAGGAAAGTTCCGCCGGATGCAGTTTCCGGTAATGGACCTCGTCCGCGGTCTCATGGCGCAGCAGATAACGGTCTGCCCCCGCGTCAAAATATTTCTGATAGCTCTCGTAACTTTTTTCCCCGATTGACAAGGTAACCGCGCAGTCCGGATACGCCTCTTTTATGGTGCGCACAAGACAGACGATATCTTCATCCTTATATGCCAGATCCTCACCGCCCTGCAGCACAAAGGTACGAAATCCCAGCTCATACCCGCTCTCTGCACAGGATAAGATCTGTTCGGTCGTAAGGCGGTAACGCTCCGCATTCGGATTGCTCTTTCGTATCCCGCAGTAATAGCAGTCGTTCCGGCAGATGTTTGTAAACTCGATCAGCCCTCTCGTGTATACACGATTTCCGAAATATTTCTGCTGCTGCTTTCTCGCGCAGGAAAACAGATATTCGGCGTCCTCTTCCGTCCGGTGTCCGAGCAGAAATACCCATTCCTCTTTCTTTAGCGCATGCTCCTTATTCAATTTATCGATCAACTGATGTACTGTCTGCATTTTTCTTCCTTTTCTTACTCCGACAGCTTGGAATATACTGTCTTTGCGTTGATTCCTTTTAACATTCCGATCTTTCCCGACAGGGAACTGATCACATCTGCCGGCGCGTCGATCGCTACGCTGATCAGGGATATGTTCCGTTTCTGATACGGGATTCCCATCCGCCCGATGATATATTCGCTGTACTTATGTAAGATCCGGTTCAGTTCCTCCACATGCTCCGGCTTTTCCACGACGATAGCAATGATCGCGATCCTTGTATCCATCACTCATTCCTCCGGTATCGTTATTTTATCCAGTATGCCGTTCAGATAGGCGATCACGATCCCGTAATTTGACATCGGTACTTTCTGTTCCTTTGCCTGCAGGATCCGTGACATCACATATTTGCGGTTAAACATACAGGCTCCGCACTGGATCACAAGATCATAAGACGAAAGATCTTCCGGGAAATCCGAACCGCTCACAATGTCGATCCCAAGTCCGCTGCCCACTCTCTTTCTTAAGAAACGCGGCAGCTTCTCTCTTCCGATATCTTCTTTGAGCGGCGCATGCGTACAGCACTCGGCGATCAGCACTTTTGAATCTTCGGTCAGCGCTTCGATCTTCTTTGCGCTTTCCACATAATAATGAATGTCTCCCTTATATGCGGCGAACAGCGTGGAAAACGAGGTAAGGCTGCTCTCCTCCGGCTTCTTTTCATAAACCGTTTTGTAAACCTGGGAATCCGTGATGATGAGCTTCGGCGGTTTTGCCATAGCCTCCAGTGCCTGTTCCATCTTATCGGTCGTTGCGCTCATGACCAGACATTTTTTATCTAAAAGTTCCCGGATCGTCTGTACCTGCGGCAGGATCAGCCTGCCCTCCGGTGCCTGGATATCCTGTGGCATGACGAGCAAAACCGTATCGCCCTCGGAAACCAGACCACCCGTGATGAACCGTTTTTCCGCCGCCGACGGCGATACTTCGACCAGACGGTTTTTTAATTCTTCAATGCCTTCACGCTTTCGGGCACTAAGGCAGAGCACCGGCGCGTGAAGCTGCTCCTCCACCCGCTGTTTTAACTTTGGAACATTCTCCAAAATATCTGTCTTATTGATGACCGCAACGACCGGTGTCTGCATTTTTTTGAAAAATTCATACCAGCCGATCTCTTTTTCCATGTCATCATCCTGAAACAGGATAACCGCGATATCTGTCTTTTCCGCCGCCTTTTTGGTCAGCTCCACACGCTTTTCTCCAAGCTCTCCGATATCATCAAAACCTGCGGTATCGACGAGCACACACGGTCCGATCCCATGGATCTCCATGGATTTTTTTACCGGATCCGTCGTTGTTCCGCTCACTTCGGAAACAATGGAAATTTCCTGATTTGCCAGGGCATTGATAAGTGATGACTTTCCACTGTTCATTTTTCCAAAGAAGCCGATGTGCGTCCGGTTTGCTGTTGGTGTCTGATTTAACGTTGCCTGCATATCTTTTTCCTCCTAAGTCTTCTATCCCACTTAGTATATATAGAAAATACCTGTGTCCAAAAAGGGCACAGGTATCAAATACCTTTCCCGCAGACGCATCTTAGGGTCAGATTTTTTTACATTTTATCCGGTGCGCTGAAGCCGAGTACATCGATACAGGTTTCAAGCACACGCTTTGTCAGTTCTAAAAGTCTGATATAGGAAGCCTGAAGTGTCACATCTTCTTCTGCCATGATCTTGGTATTGTGGTAAAAATGATTGAACGCATTTGCCACATCATAGATATAGGCACACACTTTATGCGGTGCTGTCTCCTCAAACGCATTTTCCATCATCGCATTGAATCTGCTGATCTCAAGCATCAGCGCTTTTTCATCTTCAGAATGCGGCGGCAGGATCTTCACTCCGTCCGCGCTCTTTCCGGCATCCTTGTATTTGTTTAAAATGGACTTGATACGGACGATCGTATAAAGGATATAGGGGCCCGTATTTCCTTCAAAGGAAGTAAACCGTTCGATATCAAAAATATAATCCTTGGAAGCCTGATTGGAAAGATCTCCGTATTTGACCGCTGAGAGCGCAACGATCTTCGCTGTCTTTCTTGCTTCCTCATCGGTCATATTCTGATTGTCACGGATCTTATTATACATTTCCTCATTGATCTCGGAAAGCAGTACTTCCAGACGCATTACGCCGCCCTCTCTGGTCTTGAAAGGCTTTCCGTCTTTTCCGTTCATGGTACCAAATCCGAGGAATTTCAACTCTGTTTCCGGTTTGACGAGTCCTGTCTTTCTCGCACAGCGGAATACCTGGGTAAAATACAGTTCCTGACGCTTGTCCACCACATAGATGAGCATATCCGGATCATAGTCTTTCATACGCCATACGATCGTTGCAAGGTCGGTCGTATTGTAGAGTGACGCACCGTCTGATTTTAAGATCATGCACGGCGGAACTTCCTTGGTATCACTTTCCTCTTTGACATCCACGACCAGCGCGCCGTCACTGATATAGGCAAAGCCGTCCTCTTTCATTTTCTTTACCATATCCGGGATATACGGCTGTGCATCGGATTCCCCTTTCCAGAGCTCAAAAGACACATTTAAGTTCTCATAATTGCGCTTTAAGTCTGTGACTGACACGTTTAAAATATGGGAAAGCAGTGCCTGATATCCTTTTCTTCCATGCTGTAATTCATACGTTGCCTGCATGGCAGCTTCCTTATAAGAAGCATCCTCTTTGGACTTTTTGCTTGCCGTCGGATAGATCTCTTCCAGTTCTGAGATCGTAAACGGTGGCTCTGTCGGATATTCTCCGCTGTAGTTTTCATCAAAATATACAAGCTCCGGTCTGCGCAGTTTTAACTCCGTGATAATGAGTCCCATCTGCAGTCCCCAGTCACCGAGATGCACATCCCCGATGATATGATGTCCCATAAATTTTCCGATACGCTTGATGCTCTCGCCGATCACCGCAGAACGGAGATGACCGACATGAAGCGGCTTCGCAACGTTTGGTCCGCCGTAATCAATGATGATCGTTTTCGGCTCCTTTGCCTCTTCACAGCCGAGACGCGCATCTGCATTCATGTCGTTCATGAACTCTGCGACAAACGCGTCGCAGAGTTTTAAGTTCAAAAATCCCGGTTTTACCGCTTCCGCCATGGAAAACACCGGATTCTCCTTTAATTTTGCCGCAACCTCTTCCGCAATGATAAGCGGTGCCTTCTTATATTCCCTGACTGCTGCCATTGCCCCGTTACACTGATACTCACAGAGATCCGGCCGGTTTGACAGCGTGACCTTTGCATATTTTTCATCATATCCACAGGCGGTAAAAGCTGTTTTTACTTCGTCTGTGATCCTATCCAAGATTTTTTTCATATTCTTTTCCTCTCCGTACTGAAACGATGTCATTTAACGATTATTATAATACGAAACAAAAACGGTTGCAACTTGAATTTCAGGCAAAAAAGTGCTCCGCCACAAAAAACGTGCCGACTGCCCGCGCGCTTCCGGTCAGATACATCGTAAGGTCCTCCTTTGTCTCCACAAGCAGGGTTCCCCCCGGCATCTCCACGAAAACCGTGCGGTCGGTAAGTCCCATACGGTAAGATGCTGCCGCTGCCGCACAGGCTCCGGTTCCGGACGCGAGAATGTAACCGGTTCCCCGCTCATAGATCTCGATTTTGATATGCGTGCGGTCAACGACACGGCACAGCTGCAAATTCATACGGTTTGGAAAACGCGCCGCATATTCTACATAAGGTCCCAGTTCTCTTGCCCGTCCACCGGAGACATCCTCCATCATAATGACGCAGTTCGGGTTTCCCACCGATACACAGGTTGCATTATAAAGTTCTCCGTGAAATAGAAGCGGCAGGTTTACGATCTCATCCTCCACACCAGTGACCGGGATCTTTTCGCAGGCAAACACCGGCTTTCCCATTTTCACACGCATCCTACCATCTTCCAGATATACGACCTCATTCTCCCCTGCTTTACTGTAGAGGCGCACCTTCTTTCCATGGATGCAGCCCGCATCCCGCAGATATGCCGCAAAAATACAGGCTCCGATCCCACTGCGTTCCGCCTCACTGCCATCCGGATTAAAAATACGGAAAAAGATCTTCTGATTGGCATAAAGTGGGCCGTACAAAATTCCATCCGCCCCCACGCCAAAATTTCTGCGGCAGAGCATTTTGATCTGATTTTCTTCCAGCTTCAGTTCATTTCTGTTTGGATCCAGAATCAGGTAGTCGTTTCCGACTCCTTCGTATTTTTGCATTGTAAGCATACTGTTTTCCCCGCATCGACCCCTTTTTATATCATATGCCGGAACAAAAAAACAGGAACCGCAAACGCGGTTCCTGCCACTTACTGTATTGTGCTCAGCCCATTCCGGACTGGGTGACCTCTATGCTCTTATGCAGTGCTTCCTCTTTTTCTTTTAAGATCTTCTCGATCTGCTCCTTTGCCGCCTCATCATCCACCGGTTTCGTTCCGTATTCCCCGGAATAAGAACCCGTTGACGCGTTAAAGGTCGCTTCTTTCTCTTCCTGCTTTTTCAATTCCGCTTCGACTTCTTTCGCCTTTATGGCTTCATCCTCTGCCGCCTCAGCATCCAGCCGCGCGATGATCTGTTTTGCCGCCTCTTTTTCCTCACTTGAGAGCCCCGCAAACGCGTCCTTTTTTTCTTCTACCGGAACCATATTTACATTCCACCATTTAATAATGCTGTTTTGCATCTTTTCTCTTTTATTTCTCTCATCAATTAAATCTTTCATCTTTTATCCCTGCTTTTCTTTTTCTCTCAAGTTGCGTTCTTTTGGGCTTTCCTTACACTTTTCCCATCTTAGCATATTTTTTCCCAAAAAAGAAGTTCTATTTTGCATAAAAAATATCTTCTTCGCACACCCTTTATATATCAGCAATCGATTCGGAGGTATTTTTCATGGCTGTTTATAAAGTAGAAATCTGTGGTGTCAATACCGCAAAGCTTCCCATTCTGTCAGAAGATGAAAAAACAGAACTGTTTTCCCGCATCAAACAGGGCGACCGTTTTGCCAGGGAACAATACATCAAGGGAAATCTCCGCCTCGTTTTGAGCGTGATCAAACGCTTTGCAAACAGTAACGAAAATGTGGACGACCTCTTCCAGATCGGCTGCATCGGTCTTATGAAATCCATTGACAACTTTGACGACTCCATCGGTGTCAAATTCAGTACCTATGCCGTTCCCATGATCATCGGCGAGATCCGCCGCTATCTGCGGGATAACAACAGCATCCGCGTCAGCCGCTCGCTGCGCGACATCGCCTACAAAGCCATCCACGCCAAGGAACTGCTCACCCGCACTTCCATGCAGGAACCTACGCTTGAGGATATTGCAAGAGAAACCGGCATCGACAAAGACGATATCCTCTTTGCGTTAGACGCGATCCAAAGCCCGGTCAGCCTCTACGATCCCGTCTACACCGACGGCGGCGATGCCCTCTATGTCATGGATCAGATCAGTGACAAACATAACCGCGAAGACCGCTGGGTGGAAAGTCTGTCACTGAACGATGCCATGAAACGTTTAAACACGCGCGAACATCACATTATAAAGCTTCGCTTTTTTGAAGGGAAAACCCAGATGGAAGTTGCGGAAGAGATCCACATCTCACAGGCTCAGGTCAGCCGCCTTGAAAAATCCGCCTTAAAAAGCATGAAGACCTACCTGGCTACCGATCCCATTTGTCGCAAAGTGCCGTGATCTGATCCGCGAATTTTGCGAGATCTTTGTTCGCCAGTCCCTCGTTTTTGTTAATAACCGTAAGCAGTCTCTGTCCGGCTGCAAGCAGTCGCGCGAATACATTGGAGGAAGCATGGTTGGTTGCTTTTTCCTTTTTCTTAATCTGATCTCTGCTTCCCTCTTTGATGCAGGCGCCGGTCGCCAGATCATAGATATCTCCGCTGTACGGTGCTGTCGCGTCATACCCCAGTTCTTCCCGCAGGTGCGCCGCAAAGGAATCGCACACTGCATCGTCTCCATGCACGATAAACACCTTTTTCGGCGGATGTTCCGCAAAGGATGCCGCCCACTTTGTCAGATGATCCTTATCCGCATGCCCGCTGATGCCCGGCAGATTTTCAATCTTTGCGTGTACCTCGATCGACTCACCGAACAGCTTTACTTCTTTCGCGCCGTTTAAAAGATGAAAGCCAAGTGTTCCGGGTACCTGATAACCCACGAACAGGATCGTGGATTCTTTTCTCCAGAGATTGTGTTTCAGATGATGGCGGATACGACCCGCCTCACACATACCGGACGCCGATATGATAACAACCGGCTTCTGGATAAAATTGATCATCTTTGACTCTTCACTCGTGACTGCGGTCTTAAGCCCCGGAAATCCGATCGGGTTAATGCCCTGTCTGACGAGTTCTAATGCTTCCTCATCAAAACACTCCGCAACACTCTTATGGAAAATATTGGTTGCCTCTACCGCAAGCGGGCTGTCAATATATACTTCAAAGTTTTCAAATTCCGGGAGCAGATGCTCTGTTTTGATGCGCCGCAGGAAATATAACATCTCCTGGGTACGTCCAACGGAAAATGCCGGGATCACAAGATTTCCTCCCCGGATAAATGTGTCCTTGATCACGCCCGCAAGCGCGGATGCGTAATCCGGCGGAATGGTATGGTTTTTATCGCCATAGGTTGATTCCATCACAACATAATCTGCATCTTTTAAGTAAACCGGTTCTTTGATGAGCGGATGATTTCCGTTTCCGATATCCCCGGAAAAAACAAGTTTCTTTTCCTCGCCATCCTCCCGGATCCAGATCTCGATACTGGATGAGCCGAGCAGATGACCGGCATCTGCGAAACGGATCTTCAGATCATCCGTGACCTGCACCGGTGTCTCATAAGCGCACGGAACAAAATGTTCGAGTACCCCCTGTGCGTCATCCATATTGTATAACGGTACAACCTCCGGTTTTCCTGCTCTTTTTGCCTTCCGGTTGCGCCATTCCGCTTCAAACATCTGGATATGCGCACTGTCCTTTAACATGATATTACAAAGTTCACAGGTCGCCTGCGTTGCGAATATCTTTCCACGGAATCCATGGCTGTATAAAAGTGGCAGAAGTCCTGAATGATCGATATGTGCATGCGTCACAAACACATAATCGATCTCTGCCGCATTGACCGGTATCTCCTGATTCACATACAGATCCGGTCCCTGCTCCATTCCACAGTCTACCAGAAAATGTGTATTTCCAAACGAAACAAAATGACAGCTTCCCGTTACTTCATGTGCCGCGCCTAAAAATTCTATTAACATAGCCACCATCTCCTACCAGTTTTGATACTGTTATTTTACCACATTTTATCCAGTTTATATATAGTTTTTCCTGTTTTTTTATTCAAATCGCACAATTTCTTTTTTGAGACGTTTCATGATCTTTTTCTCCAGTCTCGAGATATAAGACTGGGAGATCCCCATGCGGTCGGCTACTTCTTTCTGCGTCATCTCCTCTCCTCCCGCGGTATTTAACCCAAAACGCATTTCGATGATCATGCGCTCTCTCCCCGAAAGTTTTTCGATCGCTTTCCCGAGCAGTTTCCGCTCCACCTCATTTTCAATATCCTTCGAAATAAGATCCTCATCTGTTCCAAGGATATCGGAAAGCAAAAGCTCGTTTCCATCCCAGTCCACGTTGAGCGGCTCATCGATCGAAACCTCCAGTTTTGTCTTGCTGCTGCGCCGCAGGTACATCAGGATCTCATTTTCGATACAGCGGGACGCATAGGTCGCAAGCTTGATGTTTTTGCCGGGATTAAATGTATTGATCGCCTTGATCAGGCCGATCGTCCCGATGGAGATCAGATCCTCCACGCCGATTCCCGTATTATCAAATTTTTTCGCTATGTAAACAACCAGACGCAGATTGTGTTCAATCAGGCATTTCCGCGCCTCTCCGTCCTCTTCCCCCAGATTTTCGATACACTCCGCTTCTCTTTTCGCATCCAACGGTGCCGGCAGCACCTCCGCGCCTCCGATATAATGAACATCATTTTCCCGCCGAAACATCAGACTGTACAACGATGGCATGATCTTTAACTGGAAATGTTCCGGTATGCTCACTTTAATATACATATCCCTCTCTCCTTAACCTCTTAAATTTTTTTCATTTAAGAGCATATGATATCCGGTGCCCGAAAAAAGTTCCTTTCTTCCCAGTCCCAGGACCACCGGGCACACCTCGATCTGCTCCTTTCTTTTGCGGATTATCATTTTTTCTGCGGTAATCACAGCGATCCATCCGTTTTCTTTTCCCAGTGAATGAAACGGGATCAGCCTCTTACGCATCTGTTTTTCTTCCATGAGCGGCCGGATCATTTCCTCATCAATGATCTGAACCGGTTCTTTTACATAGGGATCTGTCAGTAAATTTCCAGAATCATAATACGCCGCCACTTCCAACTCCCGGTCATCCTGACAGATCTTTACTTCGTATACCTTCCCTTCTATCCTGCGGTAACGTTCCACGACACACAACCCGAATACGCCGATTGTCAGCACACCCAGAAGACAGAGCACAAAATGCCGTCCCCTGCCAATTCCATAATACAGCCACTGCATCGCCCCTCCGAGCAGGATCATTGCCAGATAAGAGATGATCCAGTCTTCCAGCAGGCGCTTCCCCTTCTTTTCCCCAAACGCAAAAACAAGCATCAGCGGATTCAGTATAAAATGGATAACCATCTGATAAAGCAGATAATCGGACATCCACAGAAAAAGTACCGCACTGACCACCGCGCCAAGCACACTCGCAAGAAACAAAACGCCAAGCCGCGCTTTCCGGTGCAGGATCTCATCTGTGAACATCAGTACCAGAAAATCCATCAGACCATTCGTCATCACAAACGCATCTATGTAGAACTCATATTGCACGTTTCCCCTCCTGCCCTTTCTTTTTTGCTCCTTTATTATAGAAAAAACAGCCTGTTTATTTTGTCAAAAGCCCTACCTGTCTTTTGGTATCTTATCTGCAAAAACGGACATTTTTTCGCATGAAGTAAAAAAGAGCCTTCAGAATCAATCTGAAGGCTCTTATATCCTGTCCGTACATTTCGTACTGCTTATTTTCTTGTATTCTTTAAAAATTCCGGGATCTTGATATCCTTTTCCTGAACCGTACTCTCCGGACGTTTCGGCTTCTGGATTCCACTCATAAATCCACCTGCAGGAGCGGCTGTCGTTCCACCTGCTGCTGTCGCGCCGCTTACCGGTCTGGTTCCAAGTCCGCCTGTCACCGGTCTGGCGGATGGCTTGCTGGACGCATATTTGAGTCCCATACCGGACATTCCGGTCATCATCTTAGGCGCCGGTGCTGCTGCTTCAAGTCCGGTCGCAATAACCGTAATGGTCGCTTCATCTGTCTTGGTCTCGTCATACTTCGCACCGAAAATGATATTCGCGTCATCACCCGCAAGATCCTGAACATAGCTTGCAGCGTCATTTGCATCCATAAGAGAAATATCACCCGAAATATTGATGATAACATGAGATGCTCCGGTGATCGTTGTCTCAAGCAACGGACTCGCAACTGCAAGTTTTACTGCCTCGATCGCCTTGTCATCACCCTTCGCCATACCGATACCGATATGTGCAAGTCCCTTATCCTTCATAACGGTCTGTACATCCGCGAAATCCAGATTGATCAGTGCCGGCAGATTGATCAGGTCGGTAATTCCCTGCACTGCCTGCTGTAATACCTCGTCTGCTTTCTTTAACGCATCCGGCATGGTTGTTCTGCGGTCTACGATCTCAAGCAATTTATCATTCGGGATCACGATCAGTGTATCTACGCTCTCTTTTAAACGTTCAATTCCGGAAAGCGCATTGACCATACGCGTCTTTGCTTCGAATTTAAACGGTTTGGTCACAACACCAACGGTCAGGATACCCTGCTCCTTGGCAATCTTGGCTACCACCGGAGCTGCTCCAGTACCGGTACCGCCACCCATACCACAGGTAACAAAGACCATATCCGCACCCTTAACCGCGTTCTCCAGATCTTCCGCATTCTCTTCCGCTGCCTTCTCACCAATCTCCGGCTGCGCACCCGCGCCAAGCCCCTTGGTCAGTTTTTCACCAATCTGAAGCAGAGTAGGTGCCTTGCAGAGATTCAACGCCTGTTTATCCGTATTAATACCAATGAACTCCACGCCACCGATATTTTCATCAATCATCCGATTGACCGCATTGTTTCCTGCTCCGCCAACGCCTATCACAATAATTTTGGCATTGGAATCTGTTTCTGTAGTTTTTATTTCAAGCAAGGTAGTTCCTCCTTCTCTCCCTTATAAACTTCTGTCAAATAACCCTTAAATCTAATCATATATTCTATAATATAATTTTTATAAAAAATAATCAACCTTATTTTTCGAAAAATCAGAATTATTTTATTCATTTTTTACAAATGTAATATCACTGGTCTCCTCTGTCCAGCTTTCCATATGTAAAACGCCGTTCATTCCGGCAATACTCGGATAAATGTAGGACATCCGGCTGATCTTTTCCGTCATGTTATCGGAATTGCCGAGCATGACCGCCACGTTGCCGTAATAGAGCGTGATCTGTTTTTGCGCATCGTAATTGATGGTATCCGGTATCATCTCGTACTTTTTTAACGTCTGCGTCACCGTAAGTAGCGTCTTTAACGCCTTTTTGTCGTCAAACGACAGTTTCTCATATAATACCACATCGTTGCTGGACAATCCTGTGATCTTCGGGACCCCCTCGATCACCCGCGACGAGGTCTCTTCCACAAAACCGTCTTTATCAAAATAAGCGTTTTTTCCGATGGAATCTATGTAGAGATAACCGAGCAGTCCTTTTTCATACACATGGATCTGTACGCTGTGCGGATTTTTTAACGATACTTCCATAGTGTCTACAAACGGGACCTCATCCGCTCTGCCGAACTTGTATTTTAAGTAAACATACAGTGAATTCCAGGAATACGCGTCATTTAAGATACTTGCCTCAATCTGCTCATCTGGATAGAGTTCATTTCCTTTTACTTCCACCTGTTTTACCGTAAAAATCTCTGTCACCACAAAACCGGCAATCACCAGGATCAAAAGGAAACTTAACAGGACGATCGTCTTTATTTTCTTTCGTTTTTTCTTTTTTCTCTCATCACGAATCATGCTTTCACGCCTCTAATTTTATTCCCCTTGACACACTGAGTGCTAACCCCATCTCCGATAACAGAAACAGAATGGAAGTTCCTCCATAACTGATAAACGGCAATGTAATACCGGTATTCGGGATCGTATTGGTTACTACGGCAATGTTTAAGATCACCTGGATCGCCACATGCGCCATGACCCCGACCACGATCAGCGCCCCGTAAAGATCCGGCGCATTGTTCGCGATGACCATAAAACGCCAGATCATAAGAAGGAACAGTAAGATCACGCAGATCGCGCCAAAAAGCCCAAGTTCCTCACAGATGATCGAAAAGATCATATCGTTCTGGGCCTCCGGAACAAACCCGAGTTTCTGCATGCTCTCTCCGAGTCCTTTTCCAAAAAGGCCGCCGGAACCGATCGCGTATAACCCCTGAAGTGTCTGATATCCCTTGTCATAATCTTCCGGATGCAGCCAGATCTTCAATCGCTCCGCACGGTAGCTTTCAAACATGATAAATGCCGCGCCGAATCCGACACCCAGTCCTCCCATCAAAAAGAACTGCAGGTATTTCGGACTTGCGACAAATACCAGCGCTACCGCGATCCCGAGAATAATGATCGCGGTACTTAAGTTGTTGATCGCGACCACTGCGACGAGCGGAAGCACCATCACAACCACGCGTATTACGGTACTGAATTTTCCCATCTGCTTTGGCATACGGCTGATCATGGTCGCCAGGAAAATGATGACACAGAGTTTTGCAAAATCCGAAGGCTGAAAGGACAATGGTCCTAAACGCAGCCATCGTTTGGAACCGTTTACGGTGGTTCCGATAAAGATAACGGAAACACAAAGAGCAAGCGCAAGCAGATAGGCTGCTTTTCCAAAACGCATCCAGACATGATAGTCGATCTTTGCGATCATTCCCATCGCGATCAGACCGAGCACCGTTGCAAACAGCTGTTTTTTCAGATAAAAAGCCGCATCTCCGAACTTTACCTCTCCATTGTAAGAACTGGTACTGTAAAGCATGACAAGTCCGAAGCACACCAGAAATATAATAATAAATAAAAGGCTGTAATCAAAATATTTAATTGGCTTTTCCCGCTTTGCCCCCTGCCTTTTACTCATCTGCTCACTCCTTTAAGTTTCTTACGATCTCTTTAAAGATATCACCACGCTGCTCGTAGCTTTTGAACATATCCCAGCTTGCGCAGGCAGGTGACAGTAAAACGGCATCTCCGTCCTTCGCGTTGTCATAGCAGATCTGTATTGCTTCTTCCAGCGAGTCTGCAAACACGATATCATAAAATCCGCACTTTTTCGCAGCAGCGGCGATCTTTTCTTTTGTGGCACCAATGAGGACAAGTTTCTTTACTTTTCCATCAAACGCCTGGATCCACTCGTCATACTCTGACTGCTTATCATAGCCGCCGCCGATCAGAAGGGTCGGGCGGTTCATCGCGCGGATCCCCTGGATCGCCGCATCCGGATTGGTTCCCTTGGAATCGTTATAAAATTTCACGCCGCGTTTTTCTGTCACATATTCAATTCTATGCTCCACTGCCTGAAATCTGACCAAAACTTCCTTTATCTTTTCAAGCGGGACACCAAAGCCTGCCGCCATCGCCGTTGCTGCCATGACATTTTCATAATTATGTTTCCCGAGGAGATTCAGTTCCTCCACATTGCAGATGTGTTCCGCTTTTCCGTCCACTGCCCGGCAGATATCGGTTCCGTCCAGATAATAACCGTTTTCCAGTTTTCTGGCACTGCTGAAGTAGATAACTTTGGTCTGAAGACCGGCTCCAAACTCGCGGAGCACTTCATCTTCATAGTTGAGCACACAGATATCATCCGCAGTCTGATTTTTTGTAATGCTCTCTTTCGCCGCGATATAGTTTTCCATCGTATGATGACGGTTCAGATGATCCGGCGTAATATTTAAGATCGCAGATACTTCCGGTCTGAATTCGACTGCTGTCTCTAACTGGAAGCTGCTGATCTCCGCAACTGTCACGGTCTCCTCTGTCGTATCCGCCGCAACGCTTGTATATGGGATCCCGATATTTCCGACTACTTTTACATCGGAAAAATAATTTTTCATGATCTCGCCAAGCAGCGCTGTCGTGGTGGTCTTTCCGTTTGTTCCCGTGATTGCGAGGATCTTTCCCTTCGCGCACTGGTATGCCAGTTCGATCTCACCGATGATCGGGATCTTTTTGCCGCGTATCGCATTCACCATAGGCAGATCCGTCGGTACGCCAGGGCTTAAGACTACAAGATCAAGCTCCTCCATCACGCTTTCCGGCAGTTCTCCAAGCACAATCTTTGCGTCCGAAAATGCCCCGGATTTTTCCTTTACCTGCTCCTCTTTTAACTCTTTATTTCCATCAAAGATGATTAAATCCGCCTGTTTTTTCTGTAATAATTCTGCTGCGGCCACGCCACTTTTTCCTGTTCCTACGATCAGGATTTTCTTTCCTGTAAATTCCATGTTTCTTCCTTTCTGCTTCCCTATATCAAAGCGCAAGCAATGCGATCATGCATAAGATAGCGGTCGTAATGGAAAATACCGCTACGACTTTTGTTTCCGACCATCCGCCAAGCTCAAAGTGGTGATGGATCGGTGCCATACGGAAAATACGTTTTCCGCCGGTCTTTTTAAAATAAGTGACCTGAATGATCACTGATAATACCTCGATCAGATAGATAAATCCGACGATCAGGATAAACAGCGGCATCTGCAACATATACGCAGTTCCAGCAACGAATCCGCCGAGTGCCAGAGATCCGGTATCTCCCATAAAAATGCTTGCCGGATAAACATTAAACAGTAAAAAGCCAAGCAGTGCGCCGACAACCGCGCAGGTGATCGGCTCGATCCCGCTTTGGGTTCCAACCGCCACAACGCTGAAGAACGTCGCAACCATGACCGTTACGCTCGATGCCAGACCATCTAATCCATCTGTGAAATTCACGCCATTTACGGTTCCGATCACTGCAAAAAACAAAAGCGGTACCGCCACCCAGCCAAGATCCAGATATTTGCCACCGCTAAATGGGATCAGCATCTCAAGTGACACGCCGGACACTTTGATCATGTACACTGCAAACACCGCGGTCACAACGATCTGCAGGATCATTTTCTGCCACGCGAGCAGTCCGTCGGAGCGACGCAGAACAACTTTTAAGTAATCATCTAAAAATCCGATGATCCCAAATCCGACCGTGAGGAACAGGATCGGAACGATCTTCGGATAATCCTTAATATAGATAAGACTGGTAACTACGACCGCTGCAAGAATGATGATTCCGCCCATCGTCGGCGTTCCCATCTTCTTCTGATGCGATTCCAGTTCCTTTCGCTCTGTCTGACCAACCTTTAATTTTCTGAGAAACGGTATCACGACCGGTGCTAAGGCGGCACTGATCACAAATGCTATGATAACCGGTATTACTACTTGATACGACATAAAACTCACACCTCTTTATTGTACTCTTTTTGCCTTTTGTCCATGCTTCCTCAGTATACGTTATTTTATGTTATTGTGCAAGTGATTCTGTTTTTTCAATTTCCAGATAGGGCAGAATATTTTCAAAGACTTCTTTGCACACCGGAGCTGCGATCGTACCCCCATAATAAACGCCCTGCGGATCATTGATAATGACCAGACATAACACCGTCGGCTCCTCCGCCGGCGCAAATCCCAGAAACGACGAAATGTATTTGTGCGCGCTTCTTGGCAGGGTCTGCGATGTGGCTGTCTTTCCGCCGATCGCGTAGCCCTCGATCTTCGCATTCTTTCCACTGCCTTCTGAAACTACTTTTTCAAGCAGCATCCGCATCGTCTTTGATGTCTCCTCACTCACGATGCCATCCACCTGGTCATACTGCAGGATTTCAACGTCCTCCCCATCCGGTGTCTGCACTTTCACGCCGAAATGCGGCGTCACTCTGCGTCCCCCATTTATAATAGAAGAAACTGTTGTCGCAAGTTCCACCGGTGTGATCTGAAATGACTGTCCAAACGACATGGTAGCAAGCTCCACCTGCCCGATATTATCCAGGGAATGCATGATCGTTGCCGCTTCTCCCGGCAGATCGATATTGGTTTTGGAAAGCAGCCCAAACTGTCTGAAATAGTGATAGAAATTGTCCGCGCCGAGACGCAGTCCCAGTTCCATAAAGACCGGGTTACAGGAATTCATAAGTCCCTGTTCAAAATTTTCCGCCCCATGCCCGCCTGCTTTATGGCAGCGGATACGGCGGTCCTCCACGATCTTATAGCCCGGGCAGAAAAAATTATCGTTTAATGTCACCACTCCCTGCTCTAACGCGGCGGACGCCGTGATGATCTTGAACGTCGATCCCGGCTCATAAGTGTCATTGATGCATGGATTCCGCCACATCTGATTTAACAGTTCCTGTTTTTTTGCTGCATCCATGTCCGTTCCCACATCATAATTTAATACAAACGGCTCATTCAGATTGAATTCCGGGACATTCGCCATCGCGTAGATCTCGCCGTTTTGCGGATTCATGATAAGGATGCTCACATGATCCGCCTGCTTTTGCTCCATAACTTTTGTCGCAACCTGCTCGGCGTACATCTGGATATTATAATCTATGCTGATGACCAGATTATTTCCATCCACCGGATCCAGACGGCTCTCCCCCGCATTTTCAATTTCCACGCCGCGCGCATCCGTAAGTGTCAGTATCTTTCCGTTGGTTCCCTGCAAATAATCATCATACTTTACCTCAAGCCCGATGATCCCCTGATTGTCCCCGCCGGTAAAGCCAAGCACTTTGGACGCGAGTGTGTCATAGGGATAATACCGTTTGTAATCCTCATCCACCTTTACCCCGGCAAGCCCGTACGCCCGGATCGCGTCTCCGACCGACTTATCCACGTTTGTCCTGACACGCTCGATCGAGCTTACTTTCTCCACGCGCTTCCGCACGGTTTCCTCGTCTATCCCAAGTTCTTTCGTAAGCACCCGGATCACCGTTTCCGGATCTGTCACCTGGCTGTGGATCACGGATATCGTACACACTGTACGGTTCGCCGCAAGCACGACTCCGTTGCGGTCCAAGATCTGACCGCGCGCCGCCTTGATGTCACGTTCTCTTTCATGCAGATCTTTCGCCTGCTCCACATAATATTCCGACCGGAACACCATAAGATACACCAGTCTGCCGATCAGAACTCCAGTCATAAGAAAGATCAGCGCAAATACCACCATTATTTTTTTCCGATAAGCCGTTTTATTCCGATACAAAAAAAAGCCTCACAAAAACCGTTGTTTCTATCCTATTACGGTTTTTGTGAGGTTATGCTTTTATTCTTGCGTCATTCCGATGTCACGACATCCACATCATTTGTGACTGCCGGACCGGTGGTTGCCGCGCCCTGTTCCGCGATATCACTCGAAGGTGTATCGGTGGTTCCTTCTTCCGCCTGTGTCTGATCCGGTACCGCTGCGTCTGCCTGCTGTCCGCTCGCTGCCGCATTCGCCGCCTCGATCGCCTGCTGTTTTGCTTCCGGCAAAGTCGGATTGACCGGCATCTCAGCCGCCATCGGCTCATCCGGATAAATATTCAGATACGGAAGCGTTTCCGCAAATATTTCCTGCGCAATTCCCTGCGCGTAGCTGCTGTGTGCTTCATCTTCCGCGTTCGGCTCATCTACAATGACATAAACCATGAGCTGCGGTTTTTCCTGTGGCGCATATCCGATAAAGGATACAAGATAATTTCCCTGTCCACGCGGGATCTTCTGCGCGGTCCCGGTCTTTCCACCCATGGAATATCCGTTTACCTTGGCGTATTTTCCGGTTCCTCCCTCGGATACCGTAGAATACAGATATCCCTTGATCTTTTCAGAAGTTGCTTCCGAAACGGTCTGTTTGATCAGCGTGTTGTCCATGGTCTGGATCGTATTTCCGTCTTCATCCGTGATCTTTTTTACTACATGTGGCTGATAATAATAGCCCCCGTTGATCAGCGAGCAGAACGCTCCGCTCATCTGGATCATCGTCGTGTTAAAGTTCTGACCGAATGAGTTGGTCGCAAGATCCACTGCCGTCATGGAATCCCTGGTATAGATCAAAGAATCGGTTCTCGCCTCGCCCGGAAGATCGATATTGGTCTTTTGACCGAAGCCAAATATCTTCTGATACTCCACAAAGTTGTCGACGCCGATCGCATAGGACATCTGCATCAGAGCGTCATTGCAGGAATTCATCAGTGCCTCGCGGATCCCTTCGAGTCCATGTCCATTCCGGTTTACACAGTGGATGGTAGAACCGGATACCAATTCCGACCCATCGCAGAGATACGTCTCATCTCCGCTTAACGTACCGGTTTCAAGTCCCGCCGCCACGGTAAACGGTTTTGCCGTAGATCCCGGCTCATACGTTTCCGTGAGACAGTAATTCTGCCACAGTCCGTTTAACGCGTCGAGTTTTTCATCATCGCTCATCGCATCGATCTGTTCCTGTGTATAATACGCGCTCAGATCTCTTGGATTGCTGGAATCATAGTTCGGGTACTGTGCCATCGCGAGCACTTCCCCGTTCTGCGGATTCATGACAACGACCGCCGTATGCTTGCTTCCCGCGCCCTCTCTGGCAACGTTTGCATTGTCGATCTGGAACTGTGCGACTTTTTCTTCTACAATGGACTGGATATTCAGATCGATCGTGGAGACTACGACATTTCCGTCTTCCGCCGCCTTGATCGTCTTTTCAAAATTGTTGTCCGAATTCAGATAGCCGTACTCTCTGCCGTTTATCCCGTTTAGCGTACTGTTGTAGGAATTCTCGATCCCCGCCATTCCGACATTTCCGGATGTGGTAAAGCCGATCACCGAACTGCCGATTGATCCGTAAGGATATTTGCGGATGTATTCTTTTTCAAACCATACGCCGTCAATATCCGGATTGTTTTTCTTGTCCTCCTGTAAGGTCACAAAGCCCTGGATCTGGTCATACGGAAGACGCTTTTCAAGCACATTGTACTGCTTGTTCGGCTCATTCTGGATCAGCTGTCTAAGTTCATCCGCGTTCAGATCCGGGAAACACTGCACTAACGCCGTGATCGTAGGCTCGATCTTCTTCTCATCGTTGTTTAATACCTTACAGTCCAAAATCACATTATAGACATCGGTACTGGTCGCAAGTATCGTTCCTTTCGTATCCACGATGTCCCCGCGGCGGTACGGTATGGTCGAGCTGTCGTACTCCTGCTGGGACAGCACGATCTTTTCATACTTCGCGCCACTCGTGTATTCAATATACATCAACCTTCCGATCAACCCAATCAAAGCCACTGATATCAGTGAAAACACGATCAGCAGCTTCTTTTGCATCTTTCTTGAAAATCTGGTTGGGATTTTTTTCTTTCTTCTTTTTTCTGTCACTCCATCACCCTGTTACGTCTCTCTATTTTGACGGAATGTCACTGTACTGGTTCATATAGTCATCGTTCGCGATCTCATAATACATGATCTGATCGGAAGACGCATAGACCATGCCAAGCTGATTTACCGCAACATCCTTCACATGGTTTAAGTCCACGGATGTCTCGATCCGCTTTCTCGTAGCCGCATTGTCTGTTGTAATATCCGTCACCTGGCTCTCCAGTCTGGAGATCCGGCTCATGCGCTCAGTAAGATCTGACTGCAGCTTGATATATGCCACACAGGACAGACACGTCAGTAATACTGCCATTGACAAAAACATAACATAACCGCGGTTCATGCGCAATGCTTTTTCCTGATTTCTTCTCGCCACACGCTTGTTATGCCGTCTTCTCGCTTCCTGCTCTCTGTCAATATGTTCTCTCCGCCGTTCCGGAACATTCGGAACCGTTTCCACTCTGCGCACGGTATTTCCGTCTACATAAGTGTCTGTTGTATAAACTCTCTCATAACGATCCATCCGCCGTCTTGTTTCCATTTTCATCTTTCCCTCTTTTCTGTCTTACTTCACTGTCTTATGTCGTTCAAACACTCTGAGTTTTGCACTCTTTGCGCGCTTGTTCTCTTCGAGTTCTTCCTCTGACGGCAAAATCGGTTTTCTTGTGATCACTTTGCCCTTTGAAACATTTCCGCACACGCACACCGGAAATTCTTTCGGGCAGGTACATGGGTTTTCATTTTTCCGAAAACTTGTCTTAACGATCCGATCCTCCAGGGAATGGAATGTGATAATACAGAATCTTCCGTCATCTGCCAGAAGATCGATCATCTCATCCAGGTTGTCCTGTAAAACTTCAAGCTCCCGGTTTAACTCTATCCGGATCGCCTGAAATGTACGCTTTGCCGGGTGTCCGCCCGTCGCCTGTACCTTCATCGGTATGGATGCCCTGATGATCTCTGTCAGTTCCCCGGTTGTCTCGATCTCTTTTTTCTGTCGTTCTTTTACAATATGCTTTGCAATGTTCTTCGCGAAACGATCTTCCCCGAAATCACGGATGATCCGGTAAAGCTCCTGCTCGGAATATCCGTTTACGATATCCCTTGCGGTCTTGCTCTGTCTTTGATCCATCCGCATATCAAGCGGTGCGTCTTCTTCCCGGTAAGTAAACCCGCGTTCCGGCGTATCCAGCTGAAACGATGACACTCCGAGATCCAGAAGGATCCCGTCCACCTGTGTGATCCCGATCTTTTGCAGTTCGGATTTCATTGCCGCATAGTTGCTTCTTATAATAGTTACACGATCCTTATACTCTGCAAGGCGCTCTGTCGCTGCCGCGATCGCGTCCGCGTCCTGATCGATCCCGATCAGCCTTCCCTTATCAGAAAGACGCTTCGCGATCTCATAGGAATGTCCGGCTCCGCCAAGTGTTCCGTCCACATAGATCCCATCCGGCTTAATATTTAAATTTTCTATTGTCTCCTGAAGTAATACCGATTTGTGGTTAAATTCCATTGTCTCCTCCAACCTTCAATTAAATACCAAGTCCCAGATCTGCCATGTGCTCCGCGATCTCATCCATATCGTCATACGAATTGGATTCCTGCCATTTATCCTTGTCCCAGATTTCCACCCGGTTAAAGACACCGACCGAAACAACATCCTTTTCGATTCCGGCATATTCGCGCAGAACGACCGGAAGCAGGATTCTTCCCTGCTTGTCTACCTCACAGCTTGCCGCGCCCGCGAAAAAGAACCGCGCAAACTTTCTTGCATCTTTTGTAGTAAGTGGTACATTGCGGAATTTTTCTTCGATGTTTTCCCATTCACTTTTCGAATACACGAATAAACAGCCATCCAGTCCCTTTGTCACAACAAATTCATCCCCAAGCTGTTCTCTGAATTTGGACGGAACGATCAGTCTGCCTTTTGTGTCAACTGTGTGATTGTATTCTCCCATGAACATAGAACACACCTCTGCCAGTAAACAGGTATCCTGTGAGTTTTGGAATGTGAACCACTTTTTGCCACATTATCCACCACTCTGCACCATCATCTACCACTTTCCTCCACTTATTGAATAATAATACCCCTTTCCGGTAAAAAAAGCAATAAAAAATACGCAAAAACCAAAAAGGTTTTTGCGTATTTTGTCTGAAACATATCTTTTCTTTGTTTAAGCTCCCTCCGCTTCGCAGAGTTCCACATATTCCGCGATCAGCTTGTCAAGCTTTACACTGAGCAGATAGCTCACATCGTAATCATTTAAGGTTTCCAAGGAATGATCCAGTCTCTGTCTTGCGTCCTCAATCTCTGTCTGCAGTATTTCTTTTCTTTGTTTCACCATCTCGTTCTCCAAAAATTTCTTTTTATCAGAATTGCTGCACATGCCGCTTTTGTTTTGCCTGCCGGAAGAACTCCGTAATACTGTGCACCGCCTGCTCATTCATCACCACGATGCTTTTTATATCTTCTTCCACGCCCTTTTTCCTTTCCAGATACTCATCATGGCTTTTCTGGATAAACGCGATCAGAGCCTCAGGCGTCTGAAATTCGATCGTCTTTTTCGCATGTTCCAGCACTTCCGGTGTCTTCAGGTATTCCCGCAGACTTATTTTTAATTTTTCCTCATACGCGCAGTGATCTTTCAGATTTCCCGGATAGATCTTATTATGCGGAAACGTAAAATAATCTGCCAGATAATGTGTTACCTGTCCCAGATTTCTATAATATTTTGATTTTTGTCTTTTGTACTTTTTCTGATAGTCCGAGGAAAGCCGCTCTATTTCTCTCTTTACCTGCGGAAAAGTTCCGGTTATCTCATGCTTCTTATATAAGAAAGAAGGCTTACAGTCCGGAAGTATGCTTCCTATATAGAAAGATAACTTGTGCTTCCTTAAATCTCCGTCGTCCAGATTTCTCACCAAATAGCGTGCCAATGAAATGTGCGATTTCTTTCTCATTCAAAATCCCTCCATGACCTGTGAAAAACATCCGTAGAAGCTTACATAGGTATTGTACTTCTAAGAATTTCTTTTTTCAAGCTTTTTACGACTTTTTCATGGAGTTTTTTCTGCCATTTTCTTACGTTTTTTGACTTTTTCTGACTTTATTCGCAACAAAAGCTTGCACATTCCGTATCCGTACACTGACAGGCTTTCCCACCGGCGATGCCGATATGCTCTGCCGTACACATGCAGCTGTCCACATCATTGAATTTACAGTGCTTGGCTCTGCATCCGACCTTAATCTCCTCCTTCGGGCTGCAGGAACAGCTGTTGGTCGCTCCGTCCTTTCGCTCCTTAAAGCTGCTGCAGCAGGTCTCATCGGAACTCATTGCCGCCTGTCCGTCTACTAAGATATCACCTTTGCCGCAGTACCGGTCCGCATTGTACACACAGTTTATTACTGAACAGTTTAATTTTGTCATGATCTTCTCCTTATTTTTATATATTTTTTTACTGACGTCTCACAGCTTTTTTTGCTGTAACAAAAGTATCTGCTCTTTTTTTGTTCTTATGCGTGTATATGTTTTCCATATATTTTCTCCCGCATTCGTTTTTTAACTTGTTTTTTTTGCTTATTTTAGTCATTTTTAGTTCTTTTTTACCTTGTTAGTTTTTTCTAATTGTGCCATTTTTACAATCTTTTCCTTTTTTCCCAAATACTCTTCCTTTTTTCTCAAATTATGTTAAGATAACTATGCTAAGATTGTTATTTGATTTTTTAACTTTTTTTAACCATTTTTTAATGAAGGGGGATATGCATATGCATTCTAAGAAAAAAGATTCCGCTACAAAAGCACCGATTGCAAAAGCATCCATATTTTCCAGTATCCGCGGCAAACTACTGGTTCTCGGGTGCGTATCCATTGCAACCACTGTTATTCTCGGTTTTACGGGAATTTATCTGATCAACAGCAGTAACTCAAACAACCAGGTACTCGCTGATATCAATCAGATCAATTTACTGCAAAATGAGAACCAGACGCTCGACGTGTCCTTTTTATATGACCTCGACACTTCTTATAACGACACCAAAATGGACAACCTAAAGCAGATGAGTTCTGCTGCCGAAAATGCCCTGAAATATACAAAATCCGGTTTCCGTTCCGATTTAAAGGAAATTTCAGACGATATTGATACCATAATAAGCAACAGCTCTGATTTATTTTCTTCGATCTCTGAACGCGGTTTTTCCAAAGACAGCGGTATGTACGCAGACTTCATTGCCCCGGACGAAGCACTTGAAAGCTGCTTTTCCGATATGTCAGGTGAGAGTGAATGGATCGACGGTACCTGGGTGGATTTTCCGCTCGCTTCCGCTGAGACAGTGACGGTAGACGGTGTAAATTATCGTCATATCACCTACACCAATACCTATGAAGGCAATGGAAAACGTGATTATCTGATCGTTCGTGCCGGTGGAAACGGTATTGAATATACCGGCAGGGTATTTATCAACAATATTGTTGTCAACGACTCAGAGACACTTGATCTTTCTTCCCTGACCGCAGCAGATCTTTCAAAATCTTACGGTGAAGGATATTCCGATCTTGATGTGACCACGTTTAACAATGTTCCGAGTATCAGCTTCCAGGGTACTTTTACCAGCACCAATCCGGACTGGCAGGAAGCTTCCATCGAAATTCCGATCGCGGACAGTTCTTTTAACGTATGTCAGAAAGCAACCGTTGACCTCTACTTTGAGGAGACACAGCTTCCGACCGTAAGAGCTGCTATCGCATTAAACGGAAAATACGATTTCGGATCTAACCTTGACAGCTTAAATCAGGATTTTGCTTCCTACAGCAAATCCGTTGCTGAAGGAAACGACTCTACAGATGCCGCTTCTGCTATTGAGTCCAAACTTGCGGAGATCAAAAACAACATCAGCGTATATGCAGTAGATCCTGACATTGTGTCCGCCGGTACTTCTGCTCTTTCCCAGAAAGAAGATGCCTTCGCTTCCATGCAGGACTATGACAAGAACATCATTTCGCTGAAATCCGAAAATAATGAAATCAACAACAATCTGACCAGTGTTACCTCTGACGTACGTTCTTTGATTGAGAAACAGACCAAGACTTCCCGTACCACGATGACCGCTTTGATCGCAATCGTTTTCGTAATCGGTGCAGCCCTGATCGTTGCGATCTTACTGTATGTCATTTCGAGTATCCAGAAGAGTGTCGGCAGTTTCCGCCATACCCTTTCAGATATTTCAAACGGTAACATGACCGTGCGTGCCGCTACCGGAAAAGGTGACGAATTCGACCTGTTCGGACACTCACTCAACCAGATGGCGGACAAACTGACTGCTACCTTAAAATCCGTTGTTAAAATCGCAGGTGACTTAAAGGTCAGCGGTTCCAGCCTTGAGCAGATGGCACAGTCTACCAATGAGACCTCTTCCCAGATTGATCTTGCGATCACCGGAATTGCTGATGGTGCAAACAATCAAGCGGAAGATGTAGAACAGTCCACACACCAGATCACCGATCTTGGAAACTTTATGGACGACATGGTTTCCAACGTAGGCGAACTTGACAGCACATCCGCTCACATGAAAGAAGCAAGCGACGAAGCATTACAGATTTTGAACGGACTCAGCGTTTCCAACCAGAAGACCACAGATGGCATCAACAAGATCTCCGATCTGATCCATACCACCAACAATTCTGTACAGGAGATCAAAGAGGCGGTTTCCCTGATTTCATCTATTGCAAGTCAGACCAATCTCCTCTCCTTAAATGCCAGCATTGAGGCTGCAAGAGCCGGCGATGCAGGAAAAGGATTCGCAGTTGTTGCTTCCGAGATCCAGCAGCTCGCAGATCAGTCTGATAAATCAGCAGACACCATTTACCAGGTTATCACAAACCTGACAGACAATTTCCAGAACACGATGTCCGTTATGGATGAAGTTGTTCAGGCAACCTTAGAACAGAACGAAAAATTAAACGAAACACAGACACAGTTCGACATTGTACGAGGCGGTATCGACCAGTCCAGAGACAAGACTTCGGTCATCAAATCTTCCATCGAGGAATGCAACAAGGTCATCATCAATGTAAATCAGCTTATGATCAACCTTTCCGCTATTTCCGAGGAGAACGCTGCTTCTACAACCGAAACTGCGGATTCCATGCAGGTATTAAATCACACGATCAACAACCTGCTGACCGAGTCCCAGAAACTGCTTGCTGCTTCTTCAGATCTTGAAAAAGATATGCAGAGCTTCATTCTCTAAAAGCTGTTGCGGGAAAGCAAAAGCAAACAGCCCGGAAAACCATTTCAGGTTTTCCGGGCTGTTCCTTTTTTGCTTTTTTCTTTCTTACTTCACTTTGTTTCTGCTTCTTTATTTTTCTTCCTGTGGAACTTCCTCACGGATCTGTTTGGTACGGATCTCTTCACAGATCGCGTTGATGAACTCAGCAAGCGGTTTTACACCCTCGTCTCCGGCGAATCTGCTTCTGACGGAAACCGTACCGTCCGCTTCTTCCTGCTGTCCGACTACTAACATATACGGCAGTCTGTCCATTCTTGCCTCACGGATCTTGTAACCGATCTTTTCGGAACGGTTATCTACGGTTGCATCCACGCCGTTCTTTTTTAATTCTGCGCATACCTTATTTGCGTATTCTTCGTATTTATCTGAAATCGGAAGTACACGCACCTGTTCTGCACAAAGCCAGGTCGGGAATTTTCCTGCGTACTTTTCAATCAGCCATGCCAGTGTTCTCTCATAGCAGCCCAGGGAAGTACGATGGATGATATACGGACGTTTCTTTTCTCCATCCTGATCTACATAGTACATATCAAAGTTTTCCGCGATCGCACAGTCAAGCTGGATCGTGATCATGGTATCTTCTTTTCCATATACATTCTTTGCCTGAATATCGATCTTCGGTCCGTAGAATGCAGCCTCACCGTCCGCTTCCACGAAGTCAACGCCTTTTTCTCTTAAAACCTCACGCAGCGCTTCCTGTGTACGGTTCCAGTACTCGTCGTCTCCAAGGTATTTCTTCTTATTTGCCGGATCCCATTTGGAAAGACGGTAAGTAACATCCCCTTCCAGTCCGAGAACACTCAGTACATAGTAAGACAGGTCAAAGCAGCGTTTCAGCTCTTCTTCTGCCTGATCCGGACGGATAACCAGATGCGCCTCAGAGATCGTAAACTGACGTACACGGGTAAGTCCATGCATCTCGCCGGAATCTTCGCAACGGAACAGTGTAGATGTCTCACTCATACGATATGGAAGATCACGATAGGAATGCTGTTCATTCTTGTATACATAATACTGGAACGGGCAGGTCATCGGGCGCAGCGCAAATACTTCTTTATCGTGTTCCTCATCACCCAGTACGAACATGCCGTCTTTATAATGATCCCAGTGTCCGGAGATCTTGTAGAGATCCGATTTTGCCATGAGCGGTGTACGGGTACGCACATAACCCCAGTCATTATCCTCGAGATCTTCGATCCATCTCTGCAGTTTCATGATCATCTTGGTTCCCTTTGGTGTAAAGAGCGGAAGTCCCTGTCCGATCACATCAACGGTGGTAAACAGTCCCATCTCACGGCCGAGTTTGTTGTGGTCACGACGCTTTGCGTCCTCTAATTTTTCAAGATACTCATTCAGTTCCTCTTTCTTGTTGAATACAGTACCATAAATTCTCTGCAGACGTGCTTTCTCAGAATCCCCTCTCCAGTATGCCATGGAGGAAGAAGTAAGTTTGAACGCCTTGATTCCCTTTGTGCTCATCAGATGCGGTCCTGCGCACAGATCCACAAATCCGCCCTGGTCATAGAAGGAGATCTCTGCGTCTTCCGGCAGATCTTCGATCAGCTCTACCTTATACGGTTCGTTTTTCTCTTTCATAAGCTGGATTGCTTCCTGACGCGGCAGTGTAAAGCGTTTCAACTCATGTCCTTCCTTGATGATCTTTTTCATCTCTGCTTCCAGTTTATCGAGGTCATCTCTGGAAAACGGCTGTGCATCAAAATCATAATAAAAGCCGTCATCGATCGCCGGTCCGATCGTCACTTTTGCTTCCGGGAACAGTCTCTTTACTGCTTCCGCCAGTACATGGGACACGGTATGACGGATCACGCGCAGTCCTTCTTTGTCATTCGGTGTCAGTATATTTAAAGCACAGTCATGGTCGATCACGGTACGCAGATCCACCACTTCTCCGTCTACCTCTCCCGCGCATGCCACACGCGCAAGACCTTCGCTGATATCCTTCGCGATATCATAAACGCTCTTTGCTTCGCTGTACTCTTTGCTTGAACCATCTTTTAATGTGATCTTCATAGATAAGTCTCCTTTTTGTAATTCTTTTCATTATATATCAGGTATGATCCCTAACGGAAGCTCAGACAATCCTCGTCGTCCTCATCCCAGAAATCATCCGTATATGCGCCATCTTCCATATCGTCTACCGGGTAATTGCCATTATAACAGCCATTGTGGCTTCCGATCATCATCCGCTTTTTCGGTGATACCAGTATTCCAAGCAGAATTCCCGCCAGTGTGCAGGTGGTCACGGTCAGAAGCATTTCCCGCTTGCTCACCACTTTTTCTTCATCCAGATTGGAAAAAATCTGTTTTAAAATCTTCATATGTCTTTTCTCTCCTTTTCTACCATTATGATTTTTTTAGAACAACATGTGCGTTTGCCACACACCTGCGCGCCCGAACAGAGTATTTATCTGACTGGAAATCGGGAAAAATTTCAGTCAAATAAAAAAGTCCCCTGTATTACATTACATAATACAAGGGACGTATGTTCTACGCGGTTCCACCCTGGTTATCCGTCATCCTGTCACTTGCCCGCCACCCGGACAGCCAAAACAGGATCCTCAGATCTCTCATTCGATGGTAACGGAATCACCGGACCGGATTGGGGTCGCTCGGAGCTGGTCTTCAACTGCTTCCGGCAAAGATGCTCGCAGCATTTGCATCTCTCTCTGCTGCCGTCTGGCAATCTACTCGTCTCTTCAACGCTTTTTCTTATTTCACTGCTATTCTAGTACGATTCTCTTCAAATGTAAAGCCTTTTTATGCATTTTTTCCACAGCAGTATTTGTATTTCTTGCCGGAGCCGCACGGACTTACTTTTGTTGCATAGTATATATTTGCATATCATTTTATGTATCTTATTGCTACCCAAAGCAGCATGATTACTGGGGTCGTAGGCATTTTATATATCGTTTGATATCCTATGCAAAAATAACATATTTTACTCGTTTGTGGGCAAAATGTGGGCATGGACCACACAACTAATATTTTTTTCTGTAAGCCATATTTTAAACTTTTGTTATAACGCAAAAAAGCCGGAAGGATTTATCCCTCCGGCTTGTCCTATTATCATTCTTATTCACTTATCAAAATGTCTCTTCTGCCTATTTAACAACTTGTCCTTTTGTTCGCTGGAAGTATTAATATCTTTCTTTATTAATTCTTTTACTTTTTCACTATATTTTAGATATTTATCTTGATCACTGCTTGTTAAAATAACATATTCCAATGCAACAATTCTATATGAATCATATATCTCTTTAATGCTTTTATGTTCTTCGTCTATGCTTTCTTCTACATCTATAATCACTGAAAACATACTTATACAATTTCCTATTAAACCAACAGAATAGAACAAAATAAATGAAAATAAATATGTTAGTATAGTTACTATAGTTACATCAATAATTACTACACTTTCTATTCTTTCTTTCGACAAAATATATGATACAAAAATAAGCATAACTTCTACTGCTATACAAAATCCAATAAAATAGAAGCTACCAAGAATATCTTCAACATTTGAAAGAATACTATTTTTCTTAAAATAATGCGCAACTTTGCTCGAAATCGCACCAATCAATATTGCCAATCCTGCTACTGAAAACCCTAAGAAACCAATCAACGCTATACCAATATCTTTATATACTTCTAGCATGTCTGTAATAAAAGCCTCTTTACCATTCACCGATATAAACACAAATGATATTGCCAAAGAAATTATTCCCAAGACACATGCCGCTCTAGTTTCAACTGTAGAAAAATCAAACAGTTCCTTGTATTTTTGTGAGATTTTCATTTTTTCAAATTGTTCATCATTCAATTTTTTCATTTTTTCACACTTTACATTTATGATTTTTGATCCTTATCCCATTTTTCATTATTTCTCTTTGACTGATATTTTTCAAATCTAATAATCAACCCTCTCGACTCATCGTTATAAGAGTCATTATCTAAATTATCCTCAATATCATTGGAAAAAGCTGCATCCTGGCAAGAACTAATTTTTTGTTCTTTTCCTCTTAAATTTATCCCAGTAGCAGTTAAGTCACCATATCCATCGGACACATATTCTCTTATTTCCCTCATTTCATCTGAGTCCATTTTCATATCATCTGATATATACTCTAGCAATACTTTATTTGAATTAACAGCTTTACAACGTTCTTTAATTGTGGCAAAATTATTTCCATTTGGATTTGGTGGAATCAATACTGCCTTCAATCTTGTAACTTTATGTAATTCCTTCAATTTTTCTTCTAACTGATTACTGTCTTTCTGTAAAAAAGTTTCAAAATCATAATTTTTTACGCACTCATTGATTAATTGGTTAAATGCCGTTGTAAACTGATTATATCCGAAACATTGTCTTTCACAAAAGGTAACCATTTCCCTTCTAACATCAAAATAAAATCTTATTCCTACACTATCCTCACCATATTCTGTAATAACTTTATTTTCCTTTTCATTATATACATCTTTCGGTTTTGTGTATTTTCTTAATACTTGTCCTGTAATTATCATATCATCCTTTTTCAATTCTGCAAACGAATACGTTGAAACTTTTCTATATCGTTTGATATTGCCACTTGAATCCTTATGTGTTGTTTTATAGGAGGTCTCATAAACTTCTTTTTGATTTATATTTTCAAAAAGAGTTTTTAATACATCGTCTATATCTATTTTATTATCATACACCGAAAAAATATTTGAATTCAAATTAACCTTGGCTAAATACAATTTTGGCATTTACATTCTCCCCCAACCGTTTTTATTTTCATTATACATCTCGTATCGTACAATACAATATTTTGTCGATTATTTATGAAAATTTACGATTGATGGAGTTTTTTCTTTTATAGGGTGGTTTTCGCCACCCTATTCCTTAATACACAAAACTCTTTACGCCCGTGTCTGCGCAGATCCATTCCTCTTTTGCGGATCCGGAGATATTCATCCAGATCTGACCTTTATTGTCTCTGGTCGTTGCCTTGTTGCATACCGCCCGGTTCCCGATCTTGCCGATGATCTTTCCCTGCATACTCGGCTTTGACCGGATGCGCAGGTTGTCCACATGGACAAAATAAGCCTGTCCCGGCTGATAGTTCGGCTGGACGTGCCGCACTTCTGTCGCTTTGACTGCCGGCTGATTTGCGGGTGCAGTAGTAACCGGCGTATTAAACAACGCCACCTCTGCCGCTCTACGCTGCACCAGTCCCGGCAAAACTTGTCCAGCAGCACGGCGGTACTGCGGCATGGCCGCCGCAATCTGCGCAAGTGTGCGTCCGTTGTCACACAAACTCTTGAGCCACTTCTGACCCAAGTTAAAAACAAAGCTAACCAATGCATCGAACTGATTCTGGTTGAGCTGTTCGGTCTGTGGTACATAAGCCGGATTGTTTACATAGCTTCCGCATTTCTTGCAGTCCGCCTTGAAAAACGCTTCCGCCTGTGCCTGGGTGATCCGCATCCCTGCATATACACCAGCTGTATGACCATACCCAATGGTCCATACGCCAGCGGAGCATTTGTAGGCTGTCAAACGACAGCCCTCGAAACGTTTAATAAGCGCAATACCCTTTGCGCTGATTGTTCTATTTGCCATAATTACTCCTCCTTACACTCTTCGCACTCCGGCAGACCCGCAATAGATGTCAGCATAGATGCAATTCCGGTTACAATCGTTGTCTGGATCAAAATACTCCATGCAGTTTCGTTAAAAGCACCAATCACAAGCATACCACCTGCTGTCTGTGCCATAGTCTTTACTGCACGGATCCCCGCTTTCTTAAACCATTCCTTTGTGCTTACACTCGGTTTTAAAACACAATTCTTAAACATACTCTTCACCTTTTTAACCTTTCTTATAAACTATTCAGTTCCTACTTAAATACGCCAACTTCAACGGCATAAATAAAAAATCCCACCAGTGCCGTGGCAAACGTCCCGATCAGCGCATTGATGGATTTTGTCTGTTTTTCCAGTGATGCGCAAAGGCTGTCCACCTTTGCGTCCGTTACTGCAACGCCTTTTTCCAAAGTGCGGATTCTCTCCGCGTGATCGTTCAATCGATCTTCTGTTGTCTCCAACTGTTTGCTGATGTATTCATCGTTCAATGCCATATGATTCCTTTCCGCATAAAAATACCGCAGAGATTTCTCCCGCGGTTTCTATGCATCTTTATTCACTTAACTCTTTTTTCAGTTCCTTTTTATCCGCATAAGGCAATTTCGGATAACTGTCCAAGATTGTCTTCAGATCTTCGCCCTGGCTTAATCTTGCACGGATTGCTTTGAGCATAATGCGTTTTACGCTTGCTGTCATTCTGTCTCACCATCCTCTCCGTACAACAGCCCTGCGACCGCTGTTGCCAAATCATCGATACTAGTCTGCTGATCGGCAAGACGCTGTGCTGTTTTGTCCGCCGGTCTGCATTCCAGTACCGCCGTGTACGTTCCTCCATCATCTGCCTGCTCTGCCTGCTCCAGTGATAATCTGGAAAGCGTGAGGTTGCTCTGTCTCTCAACCACAACATCCTCTTCTGTAACAATCTGGATGGTCTGCACATTTTCATCCGTGATCTTGCTCAACAGATCCTTAAATGCGTCCCTGTTTTCCAACGGGACACGAAATGTACTGCCGCTTTCCTGTGAAGTATTCAACGTTGTTCCGTCTGCTAAAATAATATGGTTCATTTTAGTGCTCCTTTCTCAAGGGCTGATACCCTTGTCTGTAATATATCAATCTGTGACTGCTGCATCTGTACCAGCTTAATAAGCGGGCTTACCAGCTTTGCGTAGTCAACACTCATGATCTGATTTTCCAATCCTTTTGATTCGTCAAAGTTCGTTTCGTCATATTCATCCGGTACCGTCACCGCGTGCGGAAAAAACTCCAAGAGTTCCTCTGCGATCACACCTTCCTGGCCTTTCTGGCCGCCGAACGCCTCCTTATAATCAAAGTCGACGATCCGAACGTCCAGAATCTTTTTCGCTTCCTCCTCGGACATGTCCCGGATATTCTCTTTTATCAATCGAGACGATGGATTGGTAAATGAATATCCCTGGACAGGAATCCATGCTGTTCCGTTCGTATTTCTGCACTGCACTCTTGACCCAAGCAAGTCCACATAGGTGTTATTGTTATTTCCATCTCCTGATGCGACTACGATTGGTTTTCCATCCGGTCCCTGTATACGCGATGGATACATGATATTATGTCCGTTCATATTCAATACGCCATTCATGGTATCTCCTGATTTCGCCAATCTATTATTCGCATTTGTATTTGCTGACGATGCAGCATTTCTTGCTGTCTGATCGGCAGCGCTTCCCGCCGTCTTAGCATATTTTACTGACTTAACGTCATCCGCAGTATTATCACAGTTACCAAGCCCGACCTGTGCCTTGGTAACACCATGTGGATTACTTTTGTTCTGGATATGATTTGCAAGCGTATTCGCCGCCGCCGCGCCAAGCTGTGCAAGCGTAACACCATGCGGATTATCTTTGTCACCGATATGCGCGATCAATGCGCCTACGGCTTTCTTAATCTTGCCAAACGCCGATAGATATGGTTCCCCGCTTTTCAGTTCTTCCAATTCCTTTGATTCTTCGTAAACCGGAGATTCCAGAGCTCCAATATGCTCGTCAATGGTCTCCATGTTGTCATCAAAATCCTGCACATCGTAAAAATCGTTCTGCCCCGGCTTTTTCAAGCTGCAATTCTTTGTTGTTTCCAACGTATCACCTCTTTCTTTTAAAACGGCTCTTCCCGTAATTCTTTGTGCGTATACTTTGCAAGCTGTCCGCGCGTCAACCCAGTACCTTTTATGATCCCATGCGTATTATACATAAGATCTACATCAAGGATCAGATTGAGCGGCACAACACGTTCCAGCATCTGCTCCGCTTCATTCCTAAACTGCTTGGATTTCAGTGCCACACGAACAGTCAGCGTGTAGGCATCGTGATCCAGTTTTATGGTATACCCGTCTGATCCACAGAGTGCCGCCAGCTGTTTGCACAAAGTCCGATAGGTATACGGCTTATCTTCAAGCAGTCTTGCGTGGATGCGGAAATTCCGGAACTCGATTGTATCCGTATCAAACGGTTTAATCTCCAATATTTTCTCCCACCGGGATGCGCCGGCAGCGCTCTCATCTGTAATGAACGCTTCGCCAAACAGATCATCTATGGCATCCCACAGCTCCGCTACCGCAGGCTGCTCTACCCTTGCCAGCTCCCGAAACTCCGCATAGGTTTTCAGGATCTCCGGGAGATAATCAAGCAACTGTCTATCCACTGATCTCCCCCCTTAATGGGATCTCATCAACGCCAAGCTGTATATTCTCGGCTTTCCCGTTTAATTTCGTATCTGCGACATCCAGAATTCCTTCCACATCCAATAATGCCGCTTCAATCTGCTTGATCCTGACCACCAGACCCACAGCACTATTCTCCCAGTCACGCCGCAGGGACAGCAGATATGTTTCAACTGCCGTTTCGATCCGGCTCTTGATATCCGCAAACGTGTATCCGGTATCAAATGTGATTGTCGTTGCCACGTTGATTTTCACTCCTGCGGCACCCGCGATCGTGACAATATGACCAATCGGCGCAAGACCGTCTCCCTCTGCATGATTCTGTTCCGGATCAATGATCGTCTGGATGCTGTCGATCAGGACTGTTGATGGCTCGGAATAATCCGATGCGATCACAACGCACCGTACATATCCGCCGACCTTTTCCCCCGCCGCATTGGTCGCACGATAACATTTCACACCGCCAACACCATCAATCGCCTTGATCTTCTCCCGGTAATCCGCCCGGTTGCCGCCAAATGCCGCCGCATTAAAGCTGTCTCTCCATCGTTGCCGGAACACTTCGGTATCTTCTTCATCCTCTCCCGGGATCAGCACTTCGGTCAGTTCGCAAGTTGTAAGCCCCGGGACATAATCAATCGGGATCATATCTCCGAAGTTCCGGTTTCCGGCTTCGCCCAACGTCTCACAGATCATCTGGTAATAAAAAAATCCGTCTTTCTGCTCGATAAAATCTGACACATAATAATTCAGATCATCCAGGCTGAAACGGATTCCACTTTTGACTTCAATATTAAATTTTCCTTTTAGAACTGCATGTGTCGCAGCTTCGGGGATCAACCCGCGGGTATCATACGCAATCTTTGCAAGACACTCACGATCCGCCGTATCTCCGAACATCTGCTGGAACATCCACTCCAATGTAATATACATCTGTGCCGCTTCCGCGCTGTTAGCTCCACACGCAAAATGAATCAAGCTTCCCTCGCGCTTATCTATCGTTGATTTTACCTGCGCAAGTTTCTCTTTCATGAGATTTTCATATGTCTTATCCTCAAACAATCTATACCGTCACCTCTTTCTCTACATCGATCGTGCCTGCGGTCGAATCAACCGAAAAGGTAGTGTGTATCACGCCTTTCCGTGGAACATCAAACGTGAAATTATACACCTTTGTGATCCGGTCATCCTGCATCAGCGCATCTGTAATCCGGTGCTCCAGTTCCGGAATACAGTATGATGTCGGCATCCCGATCAGATCTGCCAGCTGTATGCCATAATTCCATGACACAAGCGGGCATTGGTACCGTTCTACATTTAAGATAAGGAAGATCGCCTGTTTTACTGCGGGGGTCCCATCACAATTCCCTTTTACCGCCTGCCTCTCTACCTGCATTGCAAATGTTTTTGAGGGCTGATCCTCATATTCAATGTTTGATAACTGATTACCCGGTATCACACTATCCCTCCTCACATCGGTCAAGTACCATGTATTTCTGACCGCCCTGCTGCCGCACCATAATCACCTTTTCTCCGGACTGTAAAGCATTCTTGATCTTTATTTTTTTCTTTTCCAGTTTTACCGGATGCTCATGTGCCGGACTTCCCGCGGTCTCGGTGTCAAACTCTGCTTCAATCTCCTGTTCATAATCCGTAAGATATCTCGGGATCACAAGCGTGCTCCCATCCAGCACCAGCTTATCATCAATACGGATTTTTAACGGTGCCGCTGATTCCACCGTACCAAACAAAAATGTACATGGATCAGATTCCTCAATACAGTTTTTTGCGATCGTCTTAATACTGTCAATCAGTTGTGCATCCAAAATATCACCTCTATTCCGTAAACTCACCGCCGGACAGCGTGAGTGTCATTGTATGTTCTTCCTCGTTAAAAGTATGTGTTGCTTTTTCCACCATCATAAAATTGTGCAGCCAGTAATTGTTCACAGAAAACATGACCAGCGGATAAGTTCCGGCGCGTATCCGCACATCGCCGAACGCATCTTTCACCTGAAAGTTTCTGGAAACCTTGTTGTAATATTTCAGCAGTGCTTCCGCTTTGCTTGCGCCGTTCTCCCCATCGTTTAGAGTGTCGTAATACTGTAACACGCCCCATTCGTTGATGTGAGAAGAATCCTTCGTCATATATATTTCACGTTTTCCGGTGTCCTTATTATCATAGGTCAATTTCACCTGATTATAGGTATCTCCGTCAATGGATGTCGAATACTCGTAATTTTCCCCGGTTTCCGCATCCAGTATCAGATTCATTTTTCTGTCCGCGATATTCTGCAGACAGATCTTGCCGTAATCATCATACAGCACATATACCTGTCTCGTGTTCATCATCGTCAGATCAAGCGCATTCTGCATAATATCAAACAGCGTTTTGTTGGATTCTATCCGTTGCGGTATCACATATCCGGTATCTGTGATCCTGCCGCAGCTCAGCCGGAAATCATCACAGATGCGTTGCAAAAGCCGCCCCGCCGTGATCCCGCTATACGAATAAGTGTCCTTGTTTTTAAAATACCGCAGCTGGTCATAACAGGTGACTTTCATTTCTTCATTTTTCTGATGAGACATTTTAAAGATGTATCCGTAAAACACATCATTCCACACCTTGTTTTCAAAGACCCGGAACCGCACCGGATTTCCCTCATCTATATCAAGATTCACATCAGCGTAAATCGTAAACTCCAACTTTCCCGGAGATCCTTTCCGCACCGTTTCCCATTTGATGCCTTCCTTTACCTGGGGAACAAAAATCGTCCCCCGGTTTAAAATTTCAAGCGTGTACACCTTTCACCTCCTACGGAATTGTGAGCACCAGTCCCGGCCATATGGCATGATCGGGATTTTTTGTTATGTTGTTGGCATTCATGATCTTGTCATACTCCGCTCCGGATCCGTAAAAAAACTGTGCAATCTTCCAAAGCGTATCACCTTCCTGCACCATATATGACAGATTCCCGCCGCTTCTCGGTTTATGCTCTCTGGTCGATCCATAAGGCACTACCTTTCCGTCATCCGTAAGCGAATACAGTTTGGTGCAGTGCGGCTTAAACTCCTTGATCTTTATTTCTGCCGTGGTATCAAACCCATTATCCGCAGATTCTTTTTCCGTGATATCTTCCATCACACACCGCATGATCGTGTAACTTATCATTTTGCTGGTTGGAAACATACGCGTTACGATAAAATTGAACGGTTGCTTGTTTTCCATGTATGCCTTGAAGTAATCCAGATAATAAGATGCCGGATGAAACGCATCCAGGTACATGGCAAATGGGTATCTGACATTTGGGAGCAGGCAGTTGAAAGAGACTTCTTTCAACCCGCCTGTCTTTAATATGTTTACCTCGCCGTCATTAATCAGCGTAATCGTATCATTTCTCCCATTGTGCTTGATCTTCATCTCTTCCGGCGGAACCGGAAGCAATAATTGATCCAAAAAAATGTTATACATCCTATCCCTCCGCTGATATCATGATCTGTTCCTGCAATACACCGTTGAGCCGGTCTGCAATGTCGTCCAGATCTGACATATTGTTTACCTGATTCGTTACGCCGCCCATGTTGACCTCGACTTTGGTAAATACGGTCCGGTCGATGATGTCCCGCTCCGCAATGTCACGCAGATACTTCAGGTCATCGTCTGTAATGTCTACCGCATCCGCGATTCTTGCGGTATCCTCGGCTGTGTTTCCGGTGTTCCCTGCAATATCATCCAGTGATCCGGTATTTCCCGCGATGTCGCCAGTGTTTCCAGCAATATTGCCAAGACTGGAATCCCCAAGGATGGATGAATAATCTTTTTGATAATCATTCCCCCCAAGAAGCCCATCACTTGGATTCAAGAAATCTTTCAGTCCAGAAATTTTGTCTGATATCTTATTCTGTACCCCTTCTCCAAAATCATAACCGGTATTCCACGCATCAGCATAGGTCTTCCTTTCCAGCTGATAATCGGATGCATCTTTTGTTTCCAATACCTTATAGCCGCCATTCTCTTCTATGACAGAATCAATCTTGGCTTGTACCTTGTCCTGAAATCCACCTACTGCATCAGCAAGATTGGTGCCAAATAATGTGTCCAGCAATGATGCTGCCGACTGTACAACTTCAACAATGAAATTGAACAAATTTAAAAACAACACCTCTATGGATGCTATTGGATCATTAAATATCAGCGCAAATGCATTTACAAAGTTCACTATTAAATTCCATAAACTTATACCAATCCCAATAATAGCATTGACAAGCCCTGTATAAATATTGTCAACAAATGCTATTGCTACCGAGATTGCCCCACAAATAATGCCTAACGCACTAATCGTAGACCCTGTTGCTTTATTTATTGCTGCAACAACCATAAAGATTGCAGCTACGACTGCAATGATTAACAGGATGATCCAAGTGAGGGGGCAAGCCGCCAACATGGTATTAAAACCTGCCTGCGCAACGGTTGCTTCCGCTGTTTTAACAGTTTCCGCCGAATATGCAGCCGCATTTGCCAGTATTGCTTTTGCATGATTATATTTCTGCACTGTCGATATAGCCGTTTGAATGTTACTTATGCCTTGTGCTATATTGTAAATTCCAAGTGCTACAACATATGCCATTAACGCAATCGCCGCCGCAGACACAAGTGGGGCAATTATTGACCAGTTGTCCGACACAAAGCTTCCAGCTTCTGTCATTGCATTCCCTATGTTCATGGCAAGCTCTACAACCATTCCCATGTACCCAGCAACGGTACTCAGTGTATTTTCCACTGTCTGGCCAAACATTTGAACCATTTCCATCGTGCTTGGAAGTCCGTGCGAAGCCAATTCTGCATCCAGATTTTCTATGATATCGACCCAACCACGATTTATTGCCGCTCCCACATTGGCAAATGTCGTTGCCCATGTATCGCCCGCTGTTTTTGCCGCTCCATTTGACAGTCCACTATCCATAGCCTGGCTCACTACACTTATAAAATCCGCAGCCGCTATTGTTCCGTCACTTAATTGATCTTTCACATCACTGACAGACTCTCCAACCGCATTGGCATATATTTCAGCCGCACCAATTCCGGCATCAAACAATCGATCTAACTGATCCGCTTCTACCGTTCCTTTCGAATACATCTTACCGATCGCATCCACAACGCTTTCAAGCTGCTCATTCGTTCCCTCTCCATAAAAACTGACGGCATCCGCCCAAATACGGATCTGCTCCGTTGCCGCTCCGAGGGACATTCCACGCGTGATAAATCCCTGTGTTGCTTTACTTGCAACATCCAATCCATATGCAGTTCCAACCGTTACATCTTTCAGCTTTGCCAGCGCAGCTTCTGCCAGCCCGGCATCCCCGGTCATGGTCGTTATCGTTTTTTGAAAGCGGTTCATCGTATCGATTCGTCCAAAGGCTCCACTCATATCCATAACGCCCGCATCGCCAAGCACGTTTTTTACCAAGCCAAGAGCATTATTGGCTACAACAATAGCCTTTTCCCAACCTTTAAACCCAATTTCTACCTGTTTTACTTTGGATTGGCATGATCCCACCTCGTCATTGAACTTCTTCTGATCTTCTCTATTGCTGTTTATTCTCGAATTTACTCTGTCCAGTTCTGCTGTTGTCTGAGTAATCTTGTCCTGTGCCGCTTGTAATGCCGATGTGTCAATTCCTGTATTCATTGCTTCTGACATATCATACATAGAACTGATCGCGATGTTTACTGTATCAATTACTCCATACAATACACTGCTAAATCGATCCTGTAATTCTATTGCGGTCATAATTGATGCCATACCATCACCTGCCTTTCTTCCTTGTTTTTGCCTTTGCTTTCTTTGCTTCCTCTTTTTCTTTTGCGATCCTAACCTGTATGGATGCTATCAAAAACGCTTTTTCCTGTTCATCCATTGCGGCAAATACAGACGGAAGAATATGTAATTTTTGAAGGGCATAGTGAGCATAGTTAAACTCGCTATCCCCTTCCTCAATTAGTTTTTTACCTCTTCCACCTTATCGTCCAGCGTCTTGTCAAATCCCTGGAATTTCTGCACCCATTCTTCCAACGCATTGTATTCTCCGGGATCATCTACCAGTGCAAGAAGCAAGTCTTCCGGTGACATAACGCCGTAAGAATCCTGCAATTCCTTGTTGTAAAGATCCGGTACCACAATGGAAGCAGCAACCAGTTTCGTCATGTAACTAGATGGGTTAAATCTCGGGCGAAACATGTTTGGTTTTCCTTTCACCTGGACATCTACTGTACAGGAATCCCGCAGATCTTCATTTTCTTTTGATGTAATGTGACGAAATTCAAATTCCAACGGATCTCCTTTTTCATCCGTCAAGCTTTTTGTCGGTGCATACTTCTCGTTTGCTCTCACTTTCTTGTTCTGTTTCATAAATCTTGTAAAATTTGACATTATATTATCCTCTCTTTCCAATTTTAGGGTACAAAAATACCCGCCTACTTCTGTAAGCGGGTATCATACTAATTACTGTTGTACCATTTCCTGTCCATCAAAAATGAATGACTGTATCGTATTGGTATTCGTATCAATGATAAACTGAAATTCACTTCTTATTTCTGCCCCAAAGCTGTTTTGTGCATCTACATAACCTTGAATTGTTACAATATTTTTTTCTTTTTTGAACCCCCAATTTGTTATACTCGGGAATTTAGCTGTTGAAGGAGATTTTAAAACCTCTTTCACCTTATCTTCACATTGAACCATCCAGGTTGATGCTTCTTTGGTAGTCATTGTGTAATCCTGCAACGTTGCAACAACAGCTCCATCTTGATACAGATAATTGTCTGCATAACGTATCATATACACAGACATATCACTGGCTAAATACAGCACTATATTGTCAACACTGCTGCTCACTGCCAGTCTGTACCCTGTTTCACCATCCATATGCGCATTATCCAGAATCTCATCGCGTTCGAATGATCTTAACTGATCTATTCCGCATTCATTCAATACTGTGTCAATAGCCGCCCCCTGTTCCGGTGTCACATCGATATACTTCGCCGTCATTGATTCACTTTCTTCTGTTGAAGTATGATATTTTTCTGGATGTTTCTGCATATCATTTATTCCAACACTTAATCCTATGCAAAATAAAACGAAAATAATTAAAACCACAATCAAAGGCACTAAACATCCATGTCCTTTTCGCTTTACTGGTTGTGGCAGTTGGTTAGGATCCCATTGACTACTTACGCCTTTTCCCTCTATCATATCCTTTTTCTGTTCAGACAAAGGATAACCACATTTAGGGCAGCTCTGCGCTTTATCACTAATCTCATTTCCACATTCAGGGCATTTTATCAATCCCATAACCTCACTCCTCCTATGTGCTTTTGTACTTAGAAGTATATCGCACATAAAGAGAAATGTCATCTGATTTCATCCCTACTTTTTCGCCTAATTCGTCAGAAATCCCTCCAGATTGGAGAATGCTTCCGGCATCTCAAAATCCTCAAAGGTAAAGTCCATATCTTCATCCAGATAGTCTGCGTCAGCGTCAAACTTCGCCAGAATGCCGCCATCGATATTGCAGTCCTTTAAGATGATCGTCTGCCGCCCGGCTCCACTGGTCTTATCTTCGTTCGTGATCTGGATATCGAAATACACATCCTCACCGGTATTTTTGTAATCCAACATCATCTGCCGGAAAATACTGGTGTTGTAATGTGCCGTACAGGAACCGGTTCCTTTCCAGCCGGTTGCCTTATTTCCTTTTCCGGTCTTGCCGAGGATTGGAACCTCGGTCTTGTTTTTCTCAAATTTCGCTTCAAGATTGATCGCCTGCATGAAATTATACCGGCGATCTCCGATCGTAACAAAACACTCTGCCAGTGCAGCGGCAAGCGTGTCCTTTGCTTTCATGGTTACATTGCCCATTTTTTATTTCACTCCTCTCTCTTATTCCACGGTAACTGTCATATACAGCTTTTCCATCGCGCACACCGGCTGGCAGTTGGTTGTCACAAGTACAGATCGCTTATCCTCTCCATTGGCAACAACCACTTCTCCGCTGTCGAAATTCTCGATCGCACCGATGTCCTGCATCTTTGAAAAGAAAGACACTACATCATTCCAGAAGCTGATGCGACCGGAATTGTCGTTCTGGATCTTCCCGAGATACTTTGTATTAAACATGGATGCAATGTCATTACCGACCTGATCCAGTACCCGGATCACCTGGTTCAGCTGGAAATCAGTTCCCATTTCACTGGTCAGTGTCACAAAAGAGTTGATATCCTCCAATACATGGATTTCATTGCCAACCTTATGGAATACCAGCTCGCCGTTCTTGACCGCCGTTTTGAGTTCATACTGTGTCAGCGGCGTATCCACCATGTACTCACCATCATATTTCATATTGGTTACGGACCGGTTCACCGCGCATCCGGCTTCCGCACCGGTCAGCCAGTATACAAGATCCTGTTCTTTCTCACCTGTGACTTTGCTTTTCAGATTGATTACGCCGATATAGTCCGCCGCCGTATCATATACGATCGTCTGAAACTTAACGCCGACTTCATCCCTCATACGTTTGCTATACGCCACATACAGTGCCTTTACCTTGTTATCCGATGACGGACAGCCAAGAGCGTTAAACGCGTATGCTTCCAGCGCATCCAATGCTTTCTGATGCGTATCCCCGGTGACATCACCATTGGTTCCGCCCGTAAGCGGCACGCCCGCGGCTGCTTCCAGTGTCGCATTTCCCTTAAACGTAACATAGTCATTCGCTTTCAGATCCGCAGCCTTTTCTACTGTCTGCGTGTCCATCTTCACTGTACCAAGATATGTAACCACGTCAAATTTGCTCGGTTCGTCTACATTCGCGGTAATTGCAATTTTCAGATCATTGCCACGCGCCCCACTGCAATTTGCTGTAGCATAATCGTTCGCCGCCTTTTCGCCGCTGTTCAGACGGTAGATATACAGCGTTTTTGCGTGCCGGAATACCTCGCGGATCGGCAGCATCTCCTCATCCGTATAATCATGCCCGAAAACACGGTAAGAAACATTCCTTACGTCTTCTGCATTGACTTTGATTACTTCGCCGTCTTTTCCCCAGTCAAGTTCCATCGGGATTGCGCATACACCACGATCAGACAACGTGATTCCCGCCTTGTCCGCGCTTACAAAATTGATGTAGGATCCCGGCAGTACCTTATCCTGTGATGTCCATGTTCCACCACCTAATGCCATTCTAGTTCACCTTTCCTTCCAAAAATTCACTCATTACCTGTTCCACTTCTTCCAATTCATACTCCCGGTCATCGACCAGCAGCACTCCAAGCAGATCCCTGCGGTTTCTATATTTCTTCGCTGCTAAGATCTGCGCTTTGGTATATTTCACCGGCTGTTTCGGTTTTTCCGCTTTTGCCGGATTTCTTGCCGCTCTTGGCACAATCATCACCTATCCTTTCACCCTCGGATCAACACCGACTGTCTCCATTGCTTCTCCCGGCACCTTTTTCCGGTAAAGGAAGCAATCATAATTTACAAAGAAATTCAAATTACTATCGACTACCTCTGCATGCATTTGTGTGCCGCGCATCGGATCACCGTCTACTGTGATATATTCCAGACACCATGTCATGCGCTCGGCAACCTCATTGCACTCCCGCTGTATTTCCTCTGACTTCGGGAAATACTGAATACAGCATGGATTGCTCTGAAAATATCGTTCTCCCCGGAACAGCTTCGTTGTCGGGTTGATGCACTGCACAAAAAAACAGGGCTCTTTTAAGTCCTGCTTGATCTCTTCCATATAAATTTCGTATTCATCCCCGAACTCCGCATCCAGGGCAACGCTGATCGCCGCTATAATTTCATTTATCATTTCATGATATCTCCAAAATACTTTTCAATCTTCTTTTCAAGGATCCCCGGTGCCATGCCTTGCAATTCCTGTTCGGATATCGTCATCATAAATCGTCCTTTTACCCATCCTTTATGATTTGCAGTTCTGTGTCCGTACTCAACATAGCTGGCGTACTCGACGGGGTTCACAATCTCAACCGTATACACATCTCCAGAATGCGTTATTGTCATGGAATTGGCATATCCTTTGGCAGATGCACCTTTTGATGCGGTCCATCCACGGCGAAGTGTTCCTCCGGTCTTTCCCGATCCCGCCGGATATCGACCGACTGGCGTTCTTTTTACAACCATGCGTAGCAGCCGCGCCGCAAGTTCTCTTGCGCAGGCTTCTACAAACGCATTTGGATCCTGCAATTTCTGCATCTGTTTCTGAAACTTTTCAATCCCTTTTGCGTCAAATTTTCCCATCCTTGCCATTATGCATACCTCTCCGCTAATTTCAGCACGATTTCCTGATGTGTCGGATAGACTGCTGCCACACCGCTGCATTCAAAAGTTCGTACCGCGCCAGCCTGTGTCACCGTGATCTTGGCTCCCGGTTTGATCTGTACATCCGGGGATAAAAACAGCTTTGTGACCTGTGCGGTCTTTGCCGCCGATTCCGTCTGATCCACCGCACTGACGCTGGAATATGACAGCCGGCATGGTTCATCTTCCAGTACCACCGCATCTTTTTCCGTGGTAATCTTTGTTTTGGGATCCTTTACTTTCTGACGCTCCATAACGGTGCATCTGCCATCGTATGTGGCTTCCTGCGCTTTCCTTGCAAGTGCCTGCGCCTGTTTGATTGCATCCGCGATCATTTCCATGCCACCTTTCTGTATCGGTTCAATGAGGACTTATAATTTTTCAGCACTGTATCCTTGAAATTATCATCCACATACTGCCGGAATGATGTAGATGTATCACCCTCGGAAATAGAGGAAACCGAGCCAACGGCTCCTGTCTCACTCCCGATATTTTCATTCCGGTACAGATCCATCGCCATGCGGTAGCCGGTGTTCACCAGTCCAGCCGGCATTTCCCCCACATGACAATAGTTCTTGATGGTTTCCTCCACATCCTCAATGACAAATTCAAGCACCGGATCCTTGGAATCATCCTCAATTCCAAGGAGTGCCTTTAACTTTGCCAGATCCATAGGCTACCCGATCTTGTGCTTGATCGCTACGATTCTAAGCTGCTTTGGTTCGTATACCGGATTCCAGTTTTCCGCCATCGCAAGCTCTGCTCTTGTTGGTGTCTCCACATGTTCACGCTTTGCTCCGGTGTATGCGATTCCTCTCGGATGCAGGATAAACGCCCTACGGTTAATCAGATAATCAATACCACCACCGGTCTGTTTGTCACGATCAACCTCTGTTGCTACATGACCGACCGGAGAACCATTTCCATATGCGATTGCTCCATTTCCAAACAGATATGTGGTATACACACCATTTTTAGCATCCACCGGGCAACCATCATCCACGGTCACACGTCTGCCCTGGTAGGTGTCAAACTCAACATCGGTAGAATCACGCTCGGTCTCAATCAGGTTCAGTTTTTTCAGATAAGACTTGGTCGCAGAGTGCATTGCTACGCCGGATAACTGCGCCTGTGCATCACCAAGAAGCTGGCACGCATCGATAAATGCAGATGCGCTGATCTGCTTTGCGGCATCCGTCTTTCCAATAGTCAGATCAAGGATATGATCCGCCATTCTGGTCTCTGCCGCCGGTGTTCCGCTATCTCCTGCGGTAGTGGTTCCAAACACACCGGACAGGATCGCGATCAACTCTTTCTGCATATCTCTCGCCCAGTAACCAGCTACCAGATCACCGATCGCTTTCATCGGATCTGCTCCTGCCAGTGCTGCAGAAAGATTACTTGCTCCCCACATATTCTGACGGAGGATGGTTGTAGATACATCCTTGTTGGAGCCAATTTTCTTCGGTGTCATTTTTACGTCTTCAAGGATTGCTTCGGATTCTCCCTGTAAATCCTCAAAAAACGGCATGTTGTGTGTTCTTGCCGCTTCGGATGCAAGCGTATCAAATTCCGGGCTGTTTACCACGATCCCCGACTGGAAAAACGCGGACAACTCCATTGTTCTGTTGATTACATACCGGTTAAACAGTTCCGGTACGATCACGTCTGCAATTTTTGTAATTGCCATAAATCATCTTCCTTTCATACTGTTATAATGTTACTCCGGCGGCTGCGGCCAGTGCCTTTGCCTGCTCCGGATTGGATTTTAAAAGTTCACCCTGTTTTGTCAGATTGAACGTCTCTTTGGCAAATGGGTTCGCAGATCCTGCGCCGCCGGTGCCACCCTGTGGATGATACGGTGGCTTCGGCTGTTCCTGTTTGAACAGATGTGCCATTGTCTTATCTTCCTTATACGGCTTCACCGCTTCCTCTACGCCGACCGGCTTCCCCTCTTTGTCAAATGTGAACTTATCCAGTCCGCCGGCCTTGTAGATCAGATAGTCCGGATCAAGTACGCCCTGCTTTGTGAGGGAATCTTTCAGCGCATAGGTCTTTGAGATCTGGTCATTGGCTGTCTGCTGATCTTTTAACTTCGTCTGCAGATCCGCAATGGTGTTCTGTAATGTCTCATTGTCTGCATTGTTCTTTTTCAGATCCCCGATCGTAGTATTAAGCGTTTTGATCTGACCGGCAAGATTCTCTTTTTCTGCCACGGCGGTATCATACTTGCCTTTGTCAACATACTGACCAGATCCAAGGTCTGCGATCTTCACCTGCTTCTCCTTATTCTCCGGCTTTCCGTTATGAGCATTGACAGCATCTGCCACCTGCTTATAGAGGTCTTCGCCTAAAATGTCTTTTAAAAATTCCATAGTTTCCTTTCCTGCACCGTTTTTAAGCGTGGTGTCTCCACAGCAGTATGCAGTTTTGATGCCATGCATAAGGGCAAATTGCCGCAGTTTAAACGTCATAAGGCTTTCGGACAATATAAAAACAGGACTGCCGGAGGAACTTACTTAGCGTCACCTCTGCGCTGTTCGGTTCATAGATTTCTGGTTGCCCTGTTATTATTGATTTTGGGTATGAAAAAAGCACGGCTATTTTTCCGTGCTTCCTACAACAGTTTATCCTGTTTTAATTCTTCCTCAAACTCTTGTTTCAAAGAGTTTACTAAAAATTCTTTTAAATGCTTTTCGTCATATTTCTGTTCGTGAAAAAAATCAGTCAAACCCTTCTTCTCATTTTCATACATTTCTCTATGAAACTGCTTATGTTCTTCTTGTGTCATATTTCTTTTTATTGGCATCATACAAATCACCTTCCTAATGCCTTGTCAATAATTTCTCCAAAGATTCTTGCCGCGTCTCTTGGCTTGTCGCTTGTCATATATTCTGCAAAACATTCAGCAAAAAATTCTTTTTCGTTTTCCGCTGCATATTTGCTGACATTCTGGGTTATAAACTCTTTTTCTCTTTCTTCCAAAATATCACGTCTTTGCGAAAGTGTCAAACCTTGGCTCTTTAATTCGTTAGCAATTTCCTGCTTATCAAATCCCAAAAACTTTAACGTCATATCCTTAGCTGTTTTACTGGTATATTGTAAAATTCCATATTGGTTATAATCTGCCCCCAACAACTTCTGCTTTGTCATATATCCATCTAAAGCATGCCCTAACTCATGTATGATAACGCTGTTGTGATCCGTTCCAACCGGATGAAATCCCGCAAGGACATCATCCCCATAGCTTTTGACAACTTCGTCATAATTGGCAAAAATGCCGTGTGCCTGGACTTCACCTGTAAGTGGTCTGCAACTTGCATATGCTCTGCCATATACCCCATCATATTTAAATGCCGCAAGCTGTCCTTTCAGTTCCGGGTACTTACCTAAAACCGTTTTATATGATGAATATACCATATCGGCAGTATCATACTGTAAGCCGGTCATTTCTACTTTATCAAGCGGTATTCCTGTTTTTACTGCAAGATTTTTTTCCACCTGTCTAACCGCTTTTGCTTCCTTTCCTGACAACTCTGCCTTTAAATCCTTAATTGCCTGTCTCAAGCTTTCAGCTTTTTGAAACTTATCATTAAACGCAGCTTCATACTCTGATGCCTGCGGCGTGTCCATAACATCCATATAGGCATCTTGTGCATCGTCAACTTCTCTTTCCAATTTAGCTAACTCCTGAACCTGTGAATCATATTCCTTTCGTGACATGGCATATTCAGCAATAGCATCATCTGCCCCGGACTTCTTTAAATCTGATTCACTCCCATCCACAAATGATTTTTTCCATTCTTCATACGTCGTATCTGCTGGCACATAGTAGGTCTTGCCATCCTCGCCCCTGGCGGCACGCTCGCCCACACTGTCAAATTCATCATCAAAGTAAGGGCATGTGCAGCCGCGGCAATTTGGATGGAACGGCGGCGCTGTCACACCAACCTCAAACTCTCTCATCGGGAAGTGCTTCCCATCCATCCCACCGCACGTCTCGCATGTATGGCTGTCCAATGTCTCCACAACCTCAAACTGCTCCACATCCAGTTCTTTCATGCAATCCTGTCTTGCTTTATTCGCAAATGCCGCGGATTCCGTCATGACCACTCTGCCCGCCTGCGCTTTGGATACTCCCATCTGCTTGGAAATCTCTTCTATGGCACGATCCGGTGCTTCTCCGGTAATACACATGCGGGACAGACTGTTGTGCATATTGTTAATCAGCTTTGTCTTATTCTCCCACAGGCGGTCTGAAAAATTCTTCCCATCCACCGCCCACGGCTTACTCACGATCTTTTCCACTGTTTCCGGATCTAAACGGTTCATGGCTGTGCCAACGCCGATGCCTTTTTGCACCTCAAATGCCGTGTGATAAAAATCGGATGTGTATGTATCCCGGATATGGTGATCGATCGCATCAGTACAGTTTCCATACAGCTTTTCCACTTCCTGCTGTGTTTCAATCTTCAATGCTTCCAGTCTGCTGATATGTACCCGCGCAGATGCATTTTCAAGCTGTTTCGCCCATGCGCCGCTGATCTCGTTTTCCTCGGCATATTTGGTATATTCTTCAACATTCCACCGAAACTCTTTCAACTCACTCGCATCAAACATTTTTCGCGCTTCCTGCATGGACACACCATTGTTATCGGCAAGGCGCTGATACCAGGCATTGATTTTTCCGTCAATCGCCGCAAGGGACCTGTCGAACTGTTCCTGGATTTCCTGCACTTTCTGAACGGATGTATCATGCTGCGCATTCTCCATCTGTTTAAATCGTTCCTGCCAATATGCACCTTTTTTCATCAACAACTCCTTTATTTCACATAATAAAACTTAGGAATACATACCATGTATATTTTCTTTCCGTAAAACTCTGTTCTGACCACTCTAATACACCAAAGCCAAAAGAATGGGATCAACAGCCTGCCCGTAACAGGTCTTATAAATTCAATATCAATCTCCACCCTGATCAGCCTTATCTTCGGTATTTTTCTGGTTGTCCTCCATGTTATCTTCATCACCATTTCCCCCACTTCGGATAAATGCTCCTGTATAAGCATCTGCTTTCTCCTGTGCTTCTTTTTCTTCCTTTTCAATCTGCTTGATTTCCTCATCTGCATCCTCAACAAGCGGATGGTTTTTCAAGATTGTCTTTTTGCTGACAACGCCAACTGAATCCTTGCAGATCTGCGCCTGCTCCGTATCATTTTTAATGCAGGTACGGGTCCATGTCTGGACGATCGTACCACACTGGATTCCAAGAGCCTTGCAGATCGCCCGGACAAGCCGCGCAAAACCAAGTTTAAACTCCGTCTCCATCAGTCCGGTTTTCATTTCCAGAAGCGAATACATGAATTTCAGTGCTTCACCCGACTGGTTCCCGAAGTTCTCCGGCTGTGGATCAAATCCCTGTCCCTGTTCAAAGATTGCCTTTCTGGTGGCTTCCAGTACACTGTTCCGGGCTTCGATTGGGATCTCGATGTTAAGTGTTGACACTGAGCCATCTTCGTCACTTTCAATTTTTATTGCCTTATACTTTTTTAAATCTGAAAGGAACTCATTTAGATCCTGTCCTCCATATCCAGACAGCACAAAGATCAATTCCTGTATATCATCCAGATCATTAATAAAGCCGCTGTAGACCTTGTCATATACGTCTATCAGCGGCTTAATGTTTCGCAGATCATCTGTATGTATATTGTTGTTGTAAAACGGGATGAATGGCACTTCTCCGAAGTCGTGGCGGTAATCCGCTACCATATCACCATTCTCCGGATCCACGAACATATCATAATAGGTCAGCAGTTCCAATTTATCACCGGTTCTGCGCCGGAATGCCTGACACTCCGCATCTGTCCAGTATTCGTACACCGTGTAATTGTCGCCGGCCGCGTCATCAATGTCCGGATACACCCGCATGGCTCCGATCAGCCTGCGTTTAAGACTCCGGTCAAACACCGGGATAATCTGCTCACTCGGAACAACCGCCCACTCAAAGCCGTTATCACCCTGCCAGTAATGCACCCAGCCGATAGCGGCATTGGCGGCATTTACACACAGTTCCATACAGTTCTTGGCGTATTCATCCCCCAAGGCTTCTGTGATGCGCTTATTGTTTGCCGTACTGCCTACATCGAACAGCGGCGGCGCGGTAAAAGCATAGGCGGCTTTCTGGTTCACGATCAGTCCGTGGAAGTTCCGGGGAATCCGGTTATCGGCATTACGCAGCGGATTGTCCGATTCCTCTTTATCTTCCTTTGGCTTGTCCCGAAACAGGATATCTGTCTCATTCCGGTAATACCGCTCTGCCACCGCCGCCCGCGTCACAAATGCTGCATGACCAGGTTCGTATTTTTTTATCAGTTTTCTCATTGTTTCGATGTCCATTGTTATTCTCCTAAAATACCAAGGTTCTGATATACGGCAAAAATCTTCGGTGACTGAATTGCAAACCAATCGACCATTTCTTCGTTTGTCGCCCAGCAACCGGAAAATCCGGCATTTTCAGAAAGTCCGCTTTCAAATAAGAATGCATGAAGAATTTCATGTCTCATAACATTTTTGATAAGCTGCTCTTTGTCTTTGCAATCACAATCAGACATATCCTTTACAAAAATGTCCTTATCAAAGCCATTGCAAAGTCCTGTTGCGGTTTCCTCATGCTCTTTCAAATGTTCTGGAAATTCTTTTACAATATGTATGTTCCATTCAGTTCCAAGGATATTTACTTTCATATTTTTCATTTTCTACCTCATTTCAAAATACCGATACTTCCAGGCTTGCGAATAATCGTATAACAGAAGTACCGAAGCGCATCCATTGCATGATCGTGTTGTTTTACCGGTTTATCCTCTCCGTGCTCCGATGCTTTCTGATCCCATATGTACGATCCAAATTCTTTGATTGTATTCGGGCACTGGTCACTGATCGCAATTTTTCCCTGATTCAGCAGGGATGCCACAAAACGGATACCATCCAGTACATCATTTTTCGCTTTCTTGATCGCATAACCGCGCTTTTTCAATTCTGCTATAAACGATGCTGCAGACGGATCAATGATGATCTTTACCGGCTTTATCCCGGCAAGCCATTGTTCCAGATCATCCGCATACTCGCTATCCGTTTTCTGCCTTTCTTCATCTCGACCGGAATAATAATACTCACGGCAGCATACCCACCGCCCGGAGCGTTCTTTGCACCACAGCAGAAATACTGTTGCATTTTGCGTACCATAGTCACAGGACACATAATAATTTGCATTGGTCAGATCAGCCAGACTGGAAAGCACATGCTTGGCAGTGTCGAACATATCGTAAATAATGCCCTCTGCCATCGCCCACAGTCCAAGGATATACCGGCGGTAGAACACACCGGTATACATACTGCGGTATCGTTCCTTGATTTTCTCAGACAGGCTTAAGTTATCATCCATTGTAAAATGCAAATACAACAGATGCTTTTCTTCTCGCTTATCAATCCATCCGATCTTGAACCAATGATATGGTCCATCCGGATTACAGTTGAACCAATACTTCGAACCATCAACGGAACATCGTCCGGTTGCCTGGTTCACGAAGCTTTCCGGCATCAACGCAACTTCATCAAAAAAGGCCCCAGCCAAGGTAATACCCTGAATGAGATCCTGTGATCGTTCGTCTTTGCCGCCAAATATATAGAAATAGTTGGTTACATCTCCTTTTGTGATGATAACCAAATTGTCTGCTCTGTGATCTGCCACAGTATAACCGCGGCTTCGTAGCATCAGCTTAAGCCAAAATAGTACATTTCTGCGGAAAGAACCAATTGTCTTGCCACACATACCGAAATTTTCGCCGTCAAATGAGCTCATCGCCCACATAACAAACGAAAGTGACATGCTCACTGTCTTTCCAGATCGGATAGCGCCATCGGCGATAATACCATCCTTATCTTTAACCGGAGAATCCACACACCACCAGTTCAGCACCATGCGCTGTTTCTTGGAAAACGGCTTGAATTTGAAAATTCTCTTAATTTTCTTCATCGCCCCAGTCCTCCGCGGCAGTGCCATTCAATGCATCGAGGAATCCATCGTCTGCAATCTCCTCGCCATCGTCTGTCTGTACCTTGGCTTTCAGTAATGCAATCTCTGCTTTCTGCTTGTCAGTTGCAAGATTCATATGATCCGTAAGCCACTGCAAGGCTTTCATTCGGTCAGCAAGTTTTATCTTTATGCCACTCTGCGTATTGCTCACTTCACTGACAATAGTCCCATCGATCCCATCTTTCGCTGTAGCAAAGCCAGCACTGATATCAACGAAATCGTTTATGTCAGCAAAAGCAATGTCCATATACTTCTGGAAGATGTCGGATTCACTCAGGAACTCCCGGTTAAGCCGCTCCTGTTTCAATCGTAGAATTTCTTCTTTTACCCGAGTATTTCCGAGTAATGCAGGACCATTTGTGACCGCAGTTGTGTATCCGCATCCGTACGCTTTCTGGTATGCCTTGGTGGCATTGAAGCACCGGATGTAATATATACAAAAAAGCTGTTGCTTATCGGTCAAATCAGTATTCTGTATTACCTGCTTGACTTCATCAGCTACAGCCTTTTCTTCACTTTGTTTTTTGGGGGCGTTCTTCTTTGAAACGTTTCGTTTCGTTTCATTTTTGTTTTGAAACGTTTCATTTCCATCGGCATCCCACTTATAACGATTCTTCCATGTTCTAATCGTGGCAGCGGAGCAATCTAGTTGACTTGCAATCTCAACCAGCTTCATCCCGCCCTTATACAGCTTACGGGCTTCCTCTGCTTTTTCGTTTGGGCTCCTTGCCAATGCTATCACCTTCCTGTTTCTTTTTCTTCCGGTATTCCCGCATAACGTGAGCGATAGCCTGGTCTGCTGTCGGATCACTGTACTTTTCTTTGTTCATCCACGCCCTCACTTCCTTTGGGGAGGTTGCGGCTCCCCTAAGTTTCATGGAGCCGCGCTGTTGTAGCAAAACAAAAAAGCGCAGGGGATTTTCCCTTACGCTTTTTCACATCCTAACTATACCACAACCGGAGTGTGTCATTCTATGTCATCTTGAAATTTTTAAGTGCTTTACCGTGAATCCGGTGGATCTGCTTCCAACTATATTCCATTTTTACACAGATCTGCTCCCAAGTGTACCCGCGCAGATAACGGTAGGTAAGCACTGCTTTTTCTGTCTCGTCCTCCAGATTCTCCACATCTGTAAATATTTGCATATACAATTTGATCCTGCCATACCGAGCATCGATCAGCTTATGTTCAAGTTCGTCCATCTTTGCCATGTAGTCCGACAAATCTTTCTGATCGTGTGCATGCGGCATATCGTCCATAATCAGAGATGGTAACATCTTGTCCAACCGGAGCCGCTCTATCTCTTCCTCTATCCGCTTTGCCGCCTTCACTGCCGACATATATGAATGCAAATATTCCTTCTTTGTGTCCATTTCATTCTTAGGCTCTTTCTCCATATTTATACCTCCCTGTGTATCCTTATAAGAAAAAGCCTAAACTAAAAATGTCTAATACTCAATGGCACAAAGTTATATAATTTCATAAAAAATACCAACCATCGCATTTGACGGTTGGTTTTGAATAATTCCACTATTCTTCACCAAGGTAAGAATCTCTTACTGTTCCCATTTGCTTATGTCCACTTTTTTGTACATTTCCATCGCCATCTTTTACTTCAAACTCATATCCAGGATATTGCTTTTTTAGCCTTTTCTTAAACTGTGAAATTGTTGCAGAATTTTTAATCTTATTTTTGTACTTATAATTTTCTGCATCAATCCTCGCGTCAGATCTTACATTTATCCCATTTTGAACAAATGAAACGTCCACTTCCTCAACTTTTCTAATCTTTTTTTCTATTGTGCCAATTTTAATCATATAATTCCCCTCTATCTTCCGTGATAACGAAATTATACTACTACAACCGCCAATATTCAATCTTTAAGGTTCCTACTTTTCCGACAGTCCAAATCATTCCAGCTTAGTTATTTTTGCAATTCACTCCATAATGTGCTACGCTATGTATGCCGATTTCGTATGTTGCAATAAGCAGCAGCCCCGCCGCCGTTTCCCCGGCGGGGCATCTTTTTACTTGCTACCGCTCAAAGGACTTTCAGTCTGCTCCGCAGTCTTTCAGCGTATACGCTTGTAACCTTATACTTTCTGCATTCTCCAACCCAGTTATCAGTCCCCTTATCGCCGTTGTACCAGATACAGTCATCACAGTTAAAGCATGTACGATCGGCTTCTCCGGTGCAATGGTCAAAGCAGTCTACGTTATTTGCGCAATGGTTGCAAACACAACAACCGCATGGCGTTGTGTATTTGCTCTTGTCTATCTGTTTAGGGATCAGCCCCAGTTCTTCAAGCGTTATCTGGTGATTCATACTTTCCTCTGTTCCAGTGCATCTAAGCAGGCGTTCCAGCCTGTCCGAATAATACTTTTCTCAACATTTTCGTATCCGTGTTCGAGATCCGGCATCTTCTCCGGCAGTTCCCGGAGCGGGCACCAATCCGGCTTTTCTCCGTCTGGTACAAGTTTTCCTACCGCACAACACAGATATTCGTCATCCTCTGTTTCATAGCATAATGTGCATTTCTGGCACACTTGTTCCGGCATATCCATAACCAATACTGCTTTAGGCATTTTCATTCCCCCCCTAATTCTGATTTAGCAATTATATTTTTTATCCATCTTGGTAGCATACATTTCCATATAGGAACTCTAAAATCGTAATTAAATAGACAACCGCAATCGTCACATTCCCCCTCGTAGCTTCTTGTTTCCCACCCCATAGGGCAGTTTTCGCAATCTCTATCATACCAACAGCTTATCTCTGTGTACTTATCCCATCTGTTTGAATTTTCAATTGGTCTTCTACAACGCTGTGATGTTATCCGCATATTACCAATGGATTTATTCACTTCGATATTTTTGTGAATTTTTAATATCCTCATAATTCAACACCTCCACTATGCTTCCGGCTTCTCGCACCGTTCAAATTCAATCACCCACACCCAAGGTTTCGCGTCCCAACCATACCGGTCAAGGTCAGATTTTTTGATGGTACTGTTCCATAATTCCCTGCCAAACAGCTCTCCCATAGTCATATCGCAATATTTAATGTGGCTCGTACACGGACCATCTAAATCACAAGTATGTCCATCTGCTGATACTCTGGTTAAGCATGGCGGCGTAAATCTAAAACCTTCATTCCACACTCCATCCTCGTCAATCTCCTGCAACCGCTCCACTCTTACATCTGTAACCTTAAGCCAGATGCGTGCGGCTTCTTTCGGCATGTGGATGGATGGTTTCCAACGTAATCCTTTTGACATCCACGGTTTATCGTCTGCCTTGTACCAAAAAATGTGCGCCGCCGCCTGAATAAATGTTTCCCGAACATAAAGGATATCGCCCGGCTGATATGGTGGTTTAATTCTGCCTTGATTCCAGTCCGTGTCATATATGTATACAGGGTTTTCATTTACTTCAAAATATCCTTGTGGTTCATACTTTACAAGTCTGCGCGTACAGCTCTTTCTTCCGCCCAATATTGCCTGAACCATCTCCGTATTGAATAAAATCGGTTTAATTGCCATCTACCCCACCGCCTTTCACAATCTCAATTACCCGTTCTAATACTTCAACGGCTCTCCTTGCTTGAAATTCTTCCGTGACAGTTCCGTTTTTCTGCTCGTACTTAATCATCCTCTTATGCAGATTCTTTTCCTCTTCCAACTGCTTCACAACCGCATCCACATCATAGGCGGTCGGCATGTCATTAATCACTTTTTTTACAGCATCGTAATCATCCATAATTTTAAGCATTCCACTTAAATTATCCAAAATCTTACCTGCATCAATCATTCTTCCCATCGTTCGCCCTCCTGTTCCACATCTCTGCCGCACGTTCCTTTGTGCTTCTCTCTGCGCTTTCCGCCCCACAGTGATAACACCTAACAACATAACCACTATTAAATCCTGTCATTATTGGCGGAAGAATGCCATTCGCTTTAAGCCAATCCATATAGCTTTGGTCATATGGATGCTGATAGCACATTACCGCTGGTTCCATTTCACCGCCGCAGAACGGGCATGGTTTAAGTTCTTTGCTCATTCTTCATCATCTCCAATGCAATTTTTGCCCACAATATTGACAGTAAAATCCTCTGATGGTTGTCAAATCGCCTTTGCATGTAGGGCACTGATACCACACGCTGTCTTCTGTTGGAGTATTATCAATGACCAGTTTTGCTGTCTGTTTCTCCACCGCCGCCCTGCATTCTTCCGGTGTGCCGATTGCACGGTACTCTTCGACCTCATTGAGTGCCTGGATCGCCGCCTCCCTTGCCTCCGGGAAATCTGGATGCCTACCGAAGTCTTTCCATGTAACGTCCTTAATAATCTCTATTGCATCATCTTTCGTCATGCTTACACCTCCAACAGTCTCGGGTTATCAAATATGTTGCCGACCACCTCATAGTTTTCCATGACAAAATCGTCAAGATATTCTTGATCTTCATCATGTGTGATCCAACCGGATCCGTTCCACTCGATCTTTGCGTATGTAACATCTTCCGGATGATCCTCGTCCAAATATGCCATCAGGATATCTTTCTCCCAGATCAGCTTGTCGTTCTTATCGCGCAACCCGGTACACTGGCAGATTGTGGATGGGTCTACGGTATAAAAAGTAATATCCTCTCCATCCCATACCTCGATTTCTCCAATCTCGCCATCTTTGTTGCAACTTGGCAAGCCATGTACCCATTCATCATTATCAATCCGCTTTGCACGAAAATAATATCTATTCTCCATCGCTTTTATTCCTCTCTCATAAATCTGTTCATAATGTGGTTCTTCCATGCTGACACATCTTTACTTTCTTTTTCCTCTACGCCTTTCAGCTTGGCTTCGGCTTCCTCGCTTTCTGCCTTAAGCCAGCTAAGTAAATCTCCATAACTATCGTGTATTTCCTCTTCATTATCTGTGTCAAGGTTATAAATTGACTTGTATGGTTCTCCATTTCTTTCAAGCTCGCACATATTGGTAATCCATTCTGCCAACTCTTCATCCGTCATGTTCCGGATCCGGTCTGCGTTGGTCTGCGTTTTTTTCTGATCTCTAATAAATGCTCCGATTACAGGCATATCCCTGTCTGCAAAAGATAAATGCTCACTGCTTTTCCCGGAATAAATAATCAGTGGATTTTGTTTTCCGGCTTTACTGGCTCTTAATACCTCATAAGGGTTATTGGACAGCGGGAGCAGTTCCCAACCATCCTTAACCAGCCATTTTTTCAAATCTTCCAGTTTGCTGATATGTAATAAATTTCTTCTCGCCATTGTTTTCCCTCTCTTTCAAAATTCTAATTAAAATTCAAATGCTACTTCAGGTGCCTTTGGCATATAGCCATTGGATTGCTCTATTCTGCGGATAGCTGCTCGCATACTCACTTCCTTGTCCTCCCATGCATACTCGTAGCCATCTGGAGCAAACGCCTTTTTACACTTCCCATTGCACCGATCTGTCACTGTCTGCCTACTCATAAAATTCTTGCGTGCAGCTTCTCGCGCCGAGCAATATACTTCCACAATCTCACCTGATGCATCTATTTTCGCTACCGGCTGCCGCCTTGAATTTTTTCCAGTACGTTTTCCAAGCTCTTTTTTGCTGATATACGCAATATTCTGTATGTAGTTATCTGACTGGCACCCATTTCTGTGATATGGCACATGATCCGCCGGCGGGACCCCAAGAAATGTTCTTGCCATGATTTGAAGCAGTATAACTTCTTTTGCTTTTCCGTCTTTTGTCAGTTTTACTACCAGACGAGGGCTTCCGCTCATCTTTTTAGGATAAGGCTTCATCGTCCTTGCCTTTCCAGATCCGTATATCCGGCGCACATTACCATTCATATCCGCTTGGTACTTCCCGTCATAGCCTGGTATATCTCTCCATGATTCTTTCACGCCATTACCTCCTACGCAAACCGGAGCTGCCCGGTCTGCTCTGTCTTGATCTGCATATTCGGTGTCCGCTCTGCCACGCATAACTCTGGCAGATTTGCTTTTACAAGCGCCGCTGGAATCGGCGGACACACTGCATTGCCGCATCTACGCACCTGTTCGCTTCTTGGGTATGTCTTGCCGGTATAATCATGGTCAATTATGTAATCGTCCGGGAATCCCTGGCATCCGTATAGCTCCCGCGGTTCCAGCATCCGCAGTCCGATATCCACAATCTGATAGTCTGTCCCATTTATGGTCACTAATCCAAAACGATCCTGTGCCGTGACTGTATCAAGCGGCTTCTCAATATCTTGCCCTGTTCCCTGTCCGTAGTATTTAATCAAAAACGCTCTGACTTCCCCGAAATGCCCCGGTGATGTAGTAATGGTATGTAATGGTTCTCTCATATCCTGCCCGGTGCCGCTCTTATAAAATTTACTTAAAAACGATGTAACCAGTCCGTACCGATTTGAACCATCCACTGTCATGATTGGATCTTTAATCGTCTGTCCCCGGACTTCTTCCTGTGCTGTTTCGGAATGGTACTGGATCAGTGTAGGGCTGATAAGGCAATGCTCATTCTTGCTTACGATAGTTGTAAGTGGCTCTCTAACATCCTTGCTTCGGTCTTTTGTAAATCCTGTCTGCCCGATCTGCACCATATAGGGCTCCACAATCCCGTACCCATGCTTTCCTGTAATGGTCGGCATCGGATCCCGGATATCGTTCGGTCTGCGCTCGCCGCCGTGATTGCATTGGATAATAAACGGTTCCGGATTGTCGAGTACAAATTTTTTTAAACCTCTTGCAATCCGATCCATTGTTTTCTTGGCAAGCGGCCGCACCGCCCGGATGCCGTACTTTTCTTTTATTTCCTCAGATGTATCAAAAATGCTCGGACACGGGCGGCTGAAATCAATCTGTGTATATGCTCCAACGTAAGGTTTTAGCAATCCGGCTTTTACCGCTTCGCTGTCTGCCGGTCCGTGTGTCGGCTCCGGCCAGACAATCGGTTTACCATCACATCGTGCGATCATGAAGAATCGTTTGCGCATGGTCGGCGCTCCGTAATCTGCCGCTACCAACTCGCGAAACTCCACTTTATATCCCAGATCAGTAAGCTGCTGCACAAATCGCTCGAATGTCTTACCCTGCTTGCTCTTGATCGGATGATGCCCCCGGTTTAACGGCCCCCACGTCTTAAATTCTTCCACGTTCTCAAGCATGATAACTCTCGGCCGGACAAGTCCCGCCCACCGGCAGGCTACCCATGCAAGTCCTCTGATATTCTTATCCTTTGGTTTCCCGCCTTTCGCTTTGCTAAAATGTTTGCAGTCCGGCGAGAACCAGGCAAGTCCGACAGGATGCCCATTGCATGCCTTGACCGGATCAACCGCCCACACATTTTCACAGTAATGCTTCGTGTTCGGATGATTTGCCTTATGCATTTTAATTGCTTCCGGATCATGATTGATTGCTATGTCTACACTGTATCCGGTCGCCAGTTCTATTCCAGTAGATGCTCCGCCACCTCCGGCGAAATTATCTACTATCAATTCTCCGTTTATCACCAATCTACACCTCGCTCTCACTTCTCAAATACTTCATATATCCCATTGACTGATTCAGCACATACACCGACACCGCATTTGTGATTCTGCCTATCATATCCGCATCATCCTTGTACCTTTCGTATGCTTCGCTCACTACCTCGCCTATCTGTGCGTACTGCGCTTTTCCTTGGCTGTTAATCCATGCAGTGAGATCCTTTACTTCTCCGCTTTTTATCTTGGATTTCAGATATTCAGTCATTTCGATTTGACCATCACACTCATAATTGCCTAAATCTTTCATTTTTCTACAGGAACCTGGTACCATTTATGCGCGCTGGTTCGGCTCCTTTCACATCATTTTTTCTAACTCTGGAATAATATCTTCCTGTTTTATATATCGCTGGTAATACTGTTCTATAAGGGTTTCGATGTGCTGTGTTAAGGTGTCGTATTTTTCCTGTATCGAATCCCTTTGCTCCTCACATTCGCTCAATTCATCCCGGATGCAGTCAACAGTATCTGCTTCATCTTCCAGTATTGAATAATCAGTCTGCAGTTCGTCATATTCCGCCTGTAATTCCTCATATTCCTGCCGCAGTCCCCCATCACACCCATTTTCAAAGGCTTTTCGGACTGCTTCGTACACTTCCGGCTCCATATAATCGCGAAAATCGTCTATCCTCGTAATATAGGCAACCTGTCCTTTATACTCAAATCCAATCATTTTCTTCAAGGAGCCGATGCGCATCTTCCCGGGAAGCCCGTCTCCTTTCCGCTTTATTTAAACCTCATAAAACTGTCCGATAAATCTCGGATCACAATACTTACATTCCTGGTACAAAACACTTGCCACTCCGACCATTGTTTCATACCCAGTTGCTATGCTGTCTATGTAGTACCGGATGCGATCATACAACCGCAGGATACTGTTTGCTGACATTTTCATCTTTGTTTTAAGGCACACGCCAAACAGGGAAAAGTAGTTGAGCACGGATGCCAGTATGCACATCCCTGTACTCTGTGACAGCTTTTCTTCGCCTACCAGTGCAAACAAATGTCTGAATGGTATCTTGTCCGCTTCTTCCCCGGAATCAATGCCCCATTTAGATTTCAATATGTACTGCAATTTGCTCTGTGTCAGTTCGCCATTCGCCGCTGATGCAAAATACTGATCTATCGTCTGCTCCACACGGATAATACGCTTGTGACCATATCCGAAATCATCATGCAACAACTGGTATGCAATCAGGCGCACGTTCCAGTACGCTTCACGGATAAGCCGGTCTGTATCCTCTTTTTGTCTTGCGTATTTCTGCATATTCAGCAGTTCACTCTTTGAATACCCCAACGGCTCCATCTTCTTTTTCTTTCGCTTCAATGCGTTACTCATCGTCTATCTCCTTTACCCTTACAAATTTATAACCACGGTATCTGCCTGTTTTCCCTGCGCATATAGAACTCGTCACATTGCTTTTGGTCGTGTTATACTTTGCCGCCAATTCTGCCGCAGTGTCAGTCACACACAACGGCAATTCGTATTCATCTGCCGTTACCGCCATCCACAGCATTTGCATCCCTCTTTTCGCACCACATCGGGCTTGTGCGTACTGATCTCGATACTTCCCGGATCTCCGTTTCAGATACCCGGCATCCACACACCCGCCGCCCGGTTGTATTGATTACACAACACCGTTTTTCACAATCGCGGCACCGCGGTATATATACCCGCCCATCTCTGGCTCCCTTTGTCACCGTAGTTTTCAATCCATTTGTCCGGATGTAGTAGTACACCGAGGATTCCGTGATGTACGTCTCGAAATGCACCTGCATGGCATCCGTGATCTGACCTGTCGTGCAACCGGCGGCAAGCAGATGCTCGATCTCACCGCGGTACGGATCAAAACGGCTGCGGCGGCGCTTATATATCTTTTTTGCCATCTCTGATACCTCCCGTCAGTTGCTGTTCCAGTGCGTCAAAATCATAGCTGCGCTGGTTAAAATTGTTGAATTTATTCGACTTCTGTGTTGATCCCGCCGGCCGCTCCGGTCTTGCGCTGTTCTGCGCTCTGGATAACCACGCATTTAAAAAACGTTTGGCTCCATTCCTCGTTTTCCTGTTTCTTGGATTTGACAAGCACCACGCTTCAATGTTCCTCAACTCCTGCTTAACGTCGATCCCCGGATAGAGCTGCTGGTATGTAACCACGTCGTTCTCCGACACCTCGTATTCTGTTGCATCGTTCAAAAGGAATTTGCCAGCGCAAGGCGGGTTATCCGCCGGTGCCATAACTCTATTATCATTACTACTAATATCAGTATCAGGTTCATTATCAATATCAGTATCAGGGTTATTTTGCTTTTCAGAAAAACCATTTGCTTTTTTTGCTTTTACTTGCTTTTCGGACGAACCATTTGCTTTTGGTCTACCGCCAAGCTTTCCTGCTTCTCTGCGCTTCTCGCACTTCTCCATGTATGCCGCATTATCCCAATCCATTCGATCTTGGATAAAGCTGAATGCCATATCTGCCGCGGCGTCCAGTTCCGGTATTTCCTTGCCTGCCGCATAACACAGTATGGCTGTGAACAGCTTCCCCCTCTGCTCCATATCCATTTTCTGGACGTGCCGCAAATACTCGGTATACATGACGAAGCTGTTCTTATCTCCTGCCAATCAATCACCCCGTTCCCAGTACAGATCCTTGAGGAGATCTACAAGCTGCATTTTTGCCTGTTCAGCGGTCAGTTCCGTGATCTGCACTTCAATCCGCGGGTTTTCCGCATCTACGAACGTATCAAAATAAAATTTGGGGATATACTTCTGACCATCATCTTTGATGATCCACGCCTTTTTTAGACTGTCCTGGACAAACTTGGCAGCGCAGGAAAGGATATTGTCATTATCTCTGCGTCTGTTCGGCTCATAAAATCTGTAATAGATCAGTACCGGCTTATCAATATGTACACCACGGAGCTGCTGCCGGATGGCGTAAATAATGGCATCTTCGTTTTTCCGTTTCATTTTCCCGCCTTTATGCGGGTTTGTCCGGTTTGCCGCTGTATACTCGTTCAGTCCTTCCATTCTTCCTGCGATCGTAAACTTATACTGCACACGCACCACCATCCATTCCGATCTGTGCATTACAGTCACATATGATCTCCTGCAAATATGCCGACAGTGTATAGCAGTCAATAAATTCATGCGCATCTGCCAGATCCTTACGTTTCAAAGCCTTGTAACTCTTTGTCTTGCCGTCATCATCATAAATACCAAATTCACGTTTCAACTGGCTGTAAATGTCACGGTATACCATCTGGCGCACCTTTTTATCCTTATAGGCTTCGGATTTCTTGCCGCCAAGCATTTCCACGCCTTTGCGTTTCACATGCGCTGACAGTTCATCTGATTCTGCACCAAACAGCGGCATATCATTTTCGATGGAATATACTTTCTGTTCTACAGAATCCACTTTCTGTTCCAGTTCCACAGTGCCCTGTGCCAGCAAAGCGATCTGTTCCAGTGCTGTGCGTGGTCTCTGGATTGTGTCTTCCATCTCATGAAACCGGTTGATATATTTTGCGGTAAACTCTGTTCCCTTAACTCCAGTCAGCTTATGAGCGATAAACTCACAGCCTTTCTTTGTGACCAGGTAGCAAGGTCTTTCCTGCCCTTTTTTATCCAGATATGTATTCTCTGTAAAAAATTCAACGTGGGAAATATTCCCCTCGTTAAATTGAGATGTATATCTCCTAATATCTTTCATTAAATCGTTATGTGGCTTCCCAACCATATCAGCAACCTCAACCGAGGTAATTGCTTTCTGCTCTAAATTCTCCATATTTCTCCTTTCTCCCGGCACCGAAGCACCGGGAAATAAGCCATGGCTTTTCGTGATACCTTTACATGAACAGTTTCTTTCTCCACATTAGGAAAGGTGTTTCAACCTAAATGTATTTATGCCTGTACCGCCGAGCAAACGCGCTTCTGGCTTCTTCTTCGCTCACACCATGCTCTGCGATATAATGCTTTTCCCATGCAAGTTGTCCGATAATATGCATCAGCACCCGCATTTCTTTATTCCGGTGCACACTCATATTTCCCTCATGATGTTCATAGGACAATGGCACCCACAATCCATCTTCATCGGAAAGTTTCCGGTCCGCTGTTCCCTCAAAGATATGATGTCTGTGAACATTCGGCATACCATCTATGATGTCATAATCCGCAAACTGCATATCTATAACGATTGAATCTCTCATTTAAACCTCTCCTATCAATTCACTGGACCAGATAGGATGCTGCAAAATTCGTGTGTGTTTACAATAATCACAATGCTCACAACGCATCGGTTCCAGTTCTCCATTCTTTAGAGCAAGGATATTCGGCACATTATGCTCAACATCTGCAAGTGCTTCATCCAAAAGGCTCTGCTCAACCGCGATCACCTGTATATCCGGCACCTTTTCTTTTGACACCGCCGCAATAAAGAACGGAAGCTTTTCTCCTGTATTGGTCTCTACGACTTTCTGATATACCGCTCCCTGTATGTAATAGCCCCATTCGGCAAGGAAATTGAGATGCCCGCTGTCCGGATGATAAAACTCTTTTGTAATACTCTGGCAAGTCTTCAGATCAACGATGCATTTCCCCGGATGGTAACTGTCAATCTTGATCTTCCATTTCGCCCCGAACAGATCCGCTGTCATAATGACCTGTTTTTCTCCACCCATGTACTGCATAAATAATTCATCCCGCTCACATCGTTGGATCATTTCATTTGCCTTGATGTACTTGGCCATAAGACTGCCATCTTTTTTAAACATACATGGGTGCTGTGCCTTGAACAGATCAAGCGTCCCTTCAAAGTGTGCATCTACATAGGAGCCAACCATCAATGCATCGGAATCCTCCATGTTCTCCACCCATGTTCCATCCAGCTTTGCAAGGGCGTATTCTTCACATCCTACTTTCCCATACGTCCCCATAAAATCTTTGTACTGGCTGACAGAAAGATATTCCCGGTTTGCTTCCTGGCTGTAATAATTTTCATTAGTCAATAACATTGTCAAATACCTCCGATGCTTCTTTTTCGATCTGCGCCTGTTTATCTGCAAACGGATCCGGCGGAGCCTGTAACGGTGCTTTGGAAATATCCTCGACTTCACCCTCAACTGCACAACCCATCAGTGAATTTGGAATATGCACCCTTGCAAAAAATGCAGATGCACGATAGGCAAGCATCAGTTCCGGCATCGTTTTCCACTTACTTCCGTTCTTTCCATACCATCCTTCGTCTTTCGCCATTTGAATGGTAACTTCCGCTCCTTTTACCGTTTCTCCCGTATCTATCTTGTCTGCTTCCAGATAGCATCCCCAGGAATCTGTACCGCGCTCACCAGTATAAACATGATGAACATTTTTATATTTTCCGCTCGCCATAATCATTGATGTGCAAGCCTGTCCACTCCACTGTGGTTTTCCCTGTACAACATAAAGATTCTGCATAACCATCATCGGGCTTACACCCATACGATTTGCCATATCAACGGCGATCGTGCAATCCATCGGTTTCCCCTGATATGCCTGCGGTACAAGAGATGATGATGCAAACATTTTTCCGATGTCGAAGATTTTCTGAAATGATTCCGGATCAGAAAAAACACTTGTCGAAAGCTGATTGTGTTCAACCGTCATAAGTTCTGTATTATCCATGTCCTACCTCCCTAAAATTCAATAATCGTAAATTTGTTCTCATCTGTGGTTCTGGTTGCTATAAACTGCAATCCTTTTTCCTTACACTTGGCATACAGCTTTTCTCGCAGATCAGAAGCAAGCTTCTCAGCGCCATCAATCAGGATGATGTTTAATGCGTTCGGCTTCTGAACAGCAACATCAATACACAGATCCAGTTTCTCACCCTCTGACAGGTTTGATACCGGCAAGCCATGGATCAGCGGAATACCATTTTCAACCGTAAGACCATCGATCGGGATTGTGCAGTTTGCAAGAATCTCTCCCGGAAGAGTTCTGGCTTTTTCGATTTTGTCCGTCATATCCTGTGACTGAGCCTGCAGTTCATAAATATCGTTCTGCAGCTGAACCATACGATCATACTCATTAAGATGAGCTTTCATATCCTCAATGCTCTTGGCTTTCTGCTGTAATTTCGTGGTATCCTGCAATTCTTTACCCGCATAAGGCTCATACTCCGCGCATTCACTCTCAAACGCCGCAACAGACGCTTTATAATTCGATTCTGCAATCTGGATTTTGTCAGTTTTTTTAGATTCAAGTCCGCTCTGCTCCTGTCTGAGCGTTGCAATCTGTCCCTCAAGTCGCGTTATTTCCTCGGTGATCTGCGCCGCTCTCTGACCAAGTTCAGATTCAATGGCAGCTTTCTCAATCTCAAGATCTGCCTGGAACTTTCTCATTTTGTTATTCCGGTTATCAAGCATCTGCTGTGCTTTTTCGATAACCGAGTTCTCATGTGTGATTCTTTCAATTTCGCGGTAAATGTCTCCAACATTAGCATTTCTCCACTTATCAGCTTCGTATCCACTCGGAAGTGAAGCTGCAATATCCTCGACAAATGCCTTTTTATTACGAATGTCACGATCAATATTCCTGCGGTTCTGGTAGTATTCGCCATTCTCGCTCTGGATATCATTCAGAACTGATAAAATATTCTGCTCATAATTTACCCACGCCGGAATCTCCCCAAACCATTCCCGAATCTTGTTCATATCCCACGGATACTCGATCATGTCAAGGATGATGGCGTTCTGCTGTTTTTTGTCCATGTTCATAAACTCAATAGGATTCAGCTGCAACGGTGTAAACAGATCCCTTAAAAACGCTTCCGGGCCATTTACCTCAGCCCCATTCATCTTTACAGATTTGTAATCTGCCTTATTCCATCTCACTTTCCGGTCAATAGAAAGACCGGTGTCTGTCTCAACAATGATCTCTCCTTCCTGCTCGCCCTTATGCAAAATGTAATCTCTGGTGCTTTTATTGGTAAGAGCATACTTGATCGCATCCAGAACAGACGTCTTTCCTGCTCCATTTGTACCGCTCAGTTCAACTGACTGTCCCTCCTGTCGATACTCTTTAATACCAAACAAGTTTTTGATCTCAATTTTTGTTATATTCATCTGATAAATTCCTCCATTTCCATCTGTTTAAAATCCTTGGATGCCACCATACACTGCATCCGGTACACAATGTCCTTTCTTTTTTCCTTTTCTTCCAGGCAATCGCGGCAGTAACCGTTGACTGCTTCACCGGCATCCAGATGATCCCCGCATCCTCGGCAAACTTGATATTTCATAATTTTCCCTTCCGTTTCTCCGAAAACTGTGCTATAATACACAAAAATGCATAAACGTGTTTTTTAGCAAATAGCATGGTCGCTTTGGTCGGTGGAACATGCTATTTTTCTTTTTAATCTGCAACGGAGATTTACTTTCTCACGCTCCGCATGGATCTGCTTCAATTTGTTTCCGATCCCGAGCAATGCCAGCCCCACCAGAAACACGATCCCGCCGAAAACAGGTTGTCCATCATAACCGCAGGCTGACAAGATCGCCGCCGTGGATCCGGACACCATGAGAATGTTTCCTGTCTTAATCACTTTTCCTCACCTCCTACCGATTCTGTCGGATAGCTTTCAATAAATTTCTCCAAATCCGTACCTCTCACTTTCTTTGCTCCGTTAAGTACCAGATACGGTAACTTTCCACTATTCATAAGGTTGTAAACCGCATTTCTGTTTGTCCGAAGCACTTCTGCTACTTCTGATACCCTGTATATGGGGTTATATGTCTTGACCATGATCCGTTACTCCTTTCTTCTCTCCATATTCCATATGCTAAATTTAGTCGATTTTTATTGATTGCTTTTCCCTCGTCTCCACTTCTATACTGTACTTACAGGACGTTGCCGCGTCCGAGTACACAAGAAAGGAGAACATACCATGCTTAGAAACAGTGCTCTAATTGACAAAACCGTAGAAATCACGGTTGCCAAAATGTCAAATTCTTCCGTTACTCCAAACGGAGAAATTGGCAAAGAAGTTGCAGATTTTATGCAGAAAATCTACAACAAATTAGTCGAGTTAAATAAAAATGACGAAAATTAACCTACATTGGCTCTTGCGGAAATCAGCTCTGCGAGAGCCGTTGTCTTTTCCGAAATCTCGTGATCATATTTTTCTCCAGATGCAATTACATAGATGACATGTTCTGTCAATTCTTCAATAAGCGCATCTACTTTTTCCATTCTTCTCACTCTCCCTTCTGTTCTTTCGAAAGCTCTTCGATTCTCTTCATAAATCCCTGTCTTTCTTCATCACTTGCATTGCCCTCCAGTAGAACACAATCCGTTGTAATAAGAAGCCTTGCGTCGTTTGGTTTATCCTTATTGTCATGAACAAACTCCACTTTTACGACGTGGTCGCCATACACTTTGCCATCCACCATGACATAAGTTATTCTACCGTTTGAAGCAATTATGATATTCTGATTTTTCATCGTTATCTCCCTTCTATTATTTTGAGTTGATTTTTATTCAACCTCTTTGGCAAAAAAAATTTCATCGCGCTTCTTATTGGATAATCTTAATATTTTCTGCAACGCCGAAATTTCTGATGCCTTAAATTCTGTTTCGTTGTTGAGTTTTTTATAAAATCCCTCTCTGGTAATGCCTATTTTCTTTGCTATTGCTGTAATGGTTATTCCAGAATCGACAATTTCGTCACTCAACTTTTTGCTATCTGTCAATTTTTTCACCTTCTTTCGGGTTGAATACTAATCAACCTGTAATTATATTACATCATGGTTGAATGTATGTCAACTATTTTTTATAAAAATGTTGAATAAAATTCATTTCTATGTTATTATTCACATTAGAAAGGTCGGTGAACAATATGACAACGCAAGAAAGCATGGGATTAAAAATAAAAGGTTTGCGAGAAGATAAAAAATTATCTCAATCGGAACTTGCCGCACTCGTAGGGTATAAAGACAAAACTGCTATTGCAAAAGTTGAAGCTGGAAAAGTTGATTTGCCGCAAAGTAAAATATCTGCATTTGCAAAAGCCTTAAATACAACTACATCTTATTTATTTTCTGATGAATCAGATGAAAAGCCAGTAACCATTGCCGCTCACTTTGATGGGGATGATTATACTGCAGAAGAATTGGACAGAATAAATGAATTTGCCAAATTTGTCAAATCCCAAAGGAAGTAGTCCCGCTTATTGAACATGTGTTTTGATAAAATGGCCATGAGGAAACACAAAAGGAGTAGTTATTTGACCGAATATGAAAAGCTTTTAGATAAAGCAAAAGACAATAACGTTACGATTTATGAAAAATATGATCTGTCGGGAACCAGATTACAGGGTCTGTATTGTGATGGTTCTATTGCGCTAAGCAATAAACTTGAAACAGAAGCCGAAAAATTTTCAATATTAAATGAAGAAATGGGGCATCACTTCACTTCTGCTGGCGATATTATAGATATGTCAGATACATCTAATCGAAAACAGGAGTTACGCGCACGTTTGTGGGGATACAACAATGCAATCGGATTGTCTGGAATAATCCGAGCATATAAGCATGGATGTAGAAGCCGGCAAGATATGGCAGATTTCTTTGGTGTATCAGAGCAATATCTCTGTGAAGCTCTTGAAACTTATGCCGCAAAATACAGCCCATTTACACAAGTTGATAACTATATTATATATTTCGATCCTTTAGGAGTTTTTGAAATATATAAATGATCTTTAAGAGGGGGTACATATGAAAAAGGTTTTGTTGTCTATGCTCAAATTCATACTTAAATTTTTATGTATAATATATGGTGCAGGTTTTTTGCTAGGAAGTTTAGGTGGATTAATAATGTGCTTTACCGATGATGTAAACCCTCTTATCTTTGATATTATACTTACGCTCTGCTGTTTTTCTATCGGAATGCTGTTGCTATATATTGCTTTTAAAAAGCTACGACTCACCAATAAGAATACTTCACAAAACGTTATTGCTAGCGAAAGTAATAACAAAAATGCAAAACAAAACGGATATGCATATACAGAAAATAGCCTCTCTCATGAGCAAGGCCAAAAAAATTTAAAATTGACTTTGGATTCATTAAACGAAATCAAACAGCAACTTGACTCATTACAAGGAACCGGAATATCTCTAAAAGCAACTGTTGTATCTTCTCCCACTCCTAATGAAGTACTGCGGGATATGCAAAAGAATTATTCCCCGATGCAGGCGCAAAGTGACACCCGCATATTAAATGATTGTATCAAATTGATTCAGTCTACTAACAACATAGAAACTTTCTTTTCCAGATATGAACTTGCAATGGAAAAAATTCTGACCTTAGAACAAGCTAAACAAGCCGGAATAAATATTAATACTCCTATTACTCCTGATTATATAATATCTTTAAAAAGCCGAGCAGACTATGTTTTGCAGGCTACATACAATAAAGAATTAGAAGAAATAAATGCATTAAAAACAGCAAAGGGAAAGCGAAACAGAATTGATAAATTTTCAATCTTCCTTTCAAGGTATCAGGACGAATTTGAATTTTCAAATGTATACAAAAATATAATAGATAAACTACACTCATACAAAAAAGAACTATAAAGCAAAACCGCCCTGCTCTACCAAAGCAAGGCGGCACTGCTCCCGAATGATACGAAAGCCCTAAGCAAGCATATTGTATCATTCGGAGCAGCCAAACGCAAGCGGAACACCAGTTCCATGCTGGCTGTTATTTTTATACACATTTTTAAGGAGGAATGATATTATGGCAACTATCAGCACAAGAAACAGAAACAAAGGAAAACTTGATCGTAATGGCAAGCCAAAGGCTCCTAACTGGGAATACCGGTTTGATCTTGCCCCTGTTGATGGCAAACGTCAACAGGTGAGCAAAGGGGGATTCAAGACAAAAGGTGAAGCCGAAACTGCCGGGAACAAGGCACTTGCAGAGTATAATAACGCAGGTACTCACTTCTCTCCCACTGAAATTTCTGTGGCAGACTATCTGGACTATTGGATCAAAAACTACTGCATGGTAAATGTATCAGACAGCACTCTTGTGGCATACCGGAACATTATATCCAATCACATCAAGCCACGAATTGGTAATTACCGGCTCCGCAGTGTCACAACAATGGTGCTCCAGGAAATGATAAATGATATTTACGTCAATCGAGGATTTACCAAAAGTTTTATGAAAAATATTCTGAAAGTAGTAAAAGGCTCCTTTAAATATGCGAAGGTTACGGCAAAGCTGATCCAGACAAATCCCGCAGAAGATGTTACACTCCCAAAGATCACTCAAACATCCGACCATGAGGAAATTATCATATTAAGCAAACCAGACGTTATACGGATACTCGAACGCTTTAAAAAGCATACATCACACTACTATGCTATACTAACTGCATATTATACTGGGTTGCGAATTTCTGAAGTATATGGTCTTACATGGGACTGCATTGATTTTGAGAGTAGAACACTGACAGTCAATAAAATATGCAAAAAAATACCTGTCAATGGCAAGGCATCTGATTCCACAAAAAGATATGGCACACATGGCAAAGCACTTACGCGCTGGTATTTTGGTACTTGTAAGACACCAACATCCTATCGAACAATATCTATTGGTGATACTCTCCTTGCTGCCCTTAAAGAATATAAAGCATGGCAAGAAGATAATGAATTGCGCTACGGGGAATTTTATACGAAATATTACATAAAAGATGAAATAACAGAAACGCATAAAGAAGTGAAACGACTAATTCCAATGCAGGATGCCAATTTTGAAGTTCCGCTAGAAAGATCATATCCAGTATTTATAAAAGAAGATGGAAGCTTTCAGGGAACGGATTCAATGAAATATCCATCCAAAGTTATCAATTATGAACTCGGCATACATTTTAACTTTCATGCGCTACGACACACTCACGCCACAATGCTCATAGAAGCCAATGTACCAGTCAAAGCCGTATCTGAACGTCTCGGACACTCTAACACAAGAACCACCCTTGAAACCTACGTCCACGTCACAGATTCGATGCGTGAGGATGCAGTAAGCAAATTTGAAACATTCGGCAGCCTTGAAAATGATAAGATCGTCACGATCGGTGAAGCCAAACGTTCCACAAAGACTTCTTAAATCTGTGGACACAAAAATTTTGTGGGCAAATTGTGGGCAAGACATAAAAAAGCCGGTGTTCTGACATCGTTCAAAACACCGGAAATGCTCTATTTACTGCTTGTTCATGCAGCAATGTTTATATTTCTTGCCACTTCCGCATGGGCACAGATCATTACGTCCGACTTTCTTTCCAACGATAACAGTACCGGATTTCTTCTGCTCTAAGAACAGTTTCTTTCTGGTCAGATCGTCAAAGATCTCCTTCCACATCGGGAGTTCATATAACCAGTCTGCCTTGGCATCCACCATGTTCTTATAAAGCTTTTCCTTGTCGAACGCAAGGCTTACATGCGTATCCTCTTCCATCGTATCGATCGGATTCGGCTCAATAAGGCTGTCATTGATTCCGTCCAAAAAGCCGGTCATGTCCATAATGCTCAGATCATATTTCTCAGCAAGTTCCTTTACCGTTCCCTCTACTTTTTCGTCCGGGTTGGTAAGGAGCTTTTCATATACACCTTTTTCCAGGAGAAAATATCTCTGCCAGAATTTCTGAAGTTCTCTTTTATCCGTATGCTGATTATAGGCAACTTTCTGCCATTCTTCTAATAAAGCCATTTTATAATCCTTCCTTTGTTTCCAACATAATTTTTTTGCGTTTGCACACTGCTAATAGTATACCGCAACTCACAGATTTTTTCAAACTTTTTTGTATACTTTCCAAAGTTTCGTCCATACTATAAATGACCGGTAAAAAGCAACGCATACCCCCATCCGTTCTTTTTGCCGGTTCTACCAAAGACACCAATACTTATCCTCCCCGGCGGCAGCATATTTATGCTGCCGCTTGTTATTTTTTATATTCCGTTTGCGCCGACCGGCTCTATGACATATTCCGCAAGCCTTTCTTCCAGTGCCTGCGTCGAAGCCTGGTCCGCATAGGCAATGACCTCAAGCGGCCGGTACAGCGGAAGACTGAAAATCCCCACCAGTGATTTCGCGTCTACATAGGTTCTTCCATTTACCAGATCCACATTAAATTCACACTGATCTACGATCTTATTAAAATCAAGTGCCTTATCTACGGAATCAATTAAAATCCGAAACGTTGCCATGTAAATTCCCCCTTCCACATTTGCAATGTCCTGTGCTAGTTTTAATATAGCACTTTTTCTGTCTTTTTTCAAATTTTCCATCTTTTTTTCGTCAATTTTTCACAAAGTCTTTTTATTTGACGAAATGATGGATTTTTACTATGATAGAAACAGTAGTCAATATATGAACACGAGGTACTTTTTATGAAAAAAATAAAACAGATCCTTGCCATTTTAGGATGCATCCTTCTCGTTGGCCTCTATGTTTCCACACTTATATTCGCACTGATCGGAAGTGAGGATACGATGAACCTGTTCCGCGCTTCTGTCTATGCCACAGTTGTGGTTCCGGTTCTGATCTGGGCCTACTCTCTTATTTACCGGTTATTAAAAAATCATTCCGACGGCAGCAAAAAGGATACCGATGAAGAAAAGACCACGACTCCGTAGGGGAGCTGTGATCTTTCTTTTTATTCTTTTTTGGTCCGGTCACTGCCGTTACTGTTCTGTTGTCTCTTCCGGCACCGCTTCCGTCTCAGTCTCGGTGTCTTCCTCTTTCGTCAGATCGGAAACGGTCTTTGAAAACGCGTTTTTCATGGTGGTAGATACGAGATAAACCGTATCATCCCCCTCTGACATCAGATAATCCTGCCCCAGAAGGCTGTTGTTCATACCAAACGTAAATACATATTCTTTCTCGTTCGTCGTCACATGGATCGTCTGCGTCGGCGCGTCAAATCCATAATCGGAGATGTCGTCATAATCTTCGATCTTATCTTCCGCTGTGACTTTTTCCACATTCGACAACAGGGAAGCAACTGCGTCCTGATCCAGAGGAATGGAAGGATCTCCATCATACGTCCAGGTTCCGTCCGTATTGGTAAAGGACAGCTCTGCTCCATCACTCTCATAGGAAAATGCCGTGATATCATCGGCGTTTATTTCCGCTACCGTGATCTTTTTGGCTTCCGTTTCTTTTTCTTCTTTTTCCTGTGCCCTGTCATTGTATGCACGGATGCCAAGCCAGACACCCACGCATACTACAAGCAGGATCACAAGTATGATAAACTGTTTTTTCTGATTCTGCATTTATTTCTTTCTCCTTACTGCCCAGATTCCGATTCCGGTTCCAAGAAGCACGAGCGGCAGTACCACAACAAATCCCACTGCTGCCAGAATGACCGTCATGCTCGATACGGTAACTTTTGCGGTATCATACTCTTTGACCGGGATCACAATGGAGGATCCGTCCTCATCCCCGGCAAAGCTGCTCACGCAGGATGAAAACAGTTTCGCGTTGCTGCCCGATACCATCTGATCCGCATCATCGCTAAACATCGTCGTGCTCGCAAATACAAACAGTTTCGTTGTATTGTCGTCGTCTACTTTTTTCTCTGCCTCAAGACCGATCACAAACGGTCCGTCCACATCGCCATCCTCTTTGTCATAAGATGCCATATTCGCCACGTCCGTCTTTGCGAAGGAAGTCGAGGAAGAAGTAAGCAGATCGGTATAGCTGATATCCGCATCCTCCTCCGTCGCCGGATGCACGATGCCACGGCAATACGGAGCAAAAATATAACTGCCGGATACCGAAGATGTCCACTCCGAAGACGCGATCGCCGGAAGCAGATAGAACGGATTCTGATAATAGCTGTTTTTATCCTGCTCTACCACCATACCCTTTCCCAACTGGATCTGATACTCCGCCAAAATCGATTCAAAATTCGGAAGTTCCTTGTCCGTATAGGTGACTGTGATGAACGCTTTTCCTCCTGCAGCCAGATAATCGGATACTTTCTTTGCATCATCCGCTGAGAAATCAGAAGTAGGTCCGTTGATGATAACCGCCTCGGCATCATCCGGGATGCTGTCCTCTTTTAACAGTGTAAGCTGGCTCACATCAATGTTTGCTTTCTCAATCGCCTCGGAAAAGCTGCCCGAAAGTTCTGTCTCACCATGTCCGGTGATCTCATAAACGACCGGCATGTTTTCATTTTCGACATAGGCGATCGCGCTTGTGAGCTGTCCCTCACCGTCATAGCCGGTCGTCTGCTGGGAATAAGTGGAGTAATCCACCGAAGTCTCATACAGATCGCTGTAATCAACTACTTTGGAGCGATTCGCGCCTTCCACGATCAGACTGTTTGCAGACGGTGCCGTGTCTGTATAATTGGTATAAAACTGCGGATATACCTTCGGATCCTTGTAAACGACTGAAATATGTGAGGACGTGTCCTTATACTTTTCAAGCATCGCGGATAACGTTGTATCCTGGGATTCCAGTGAACTCTTCGCGCTTAACACATAAATGGTGACATCCTCTTTCAAGTCCGCCAGATAATCTTTGGTATCTTTCGTGATCGTATAAAGTTTCTCATTGGTGACATCGACCTGTGTAAGTGTGGATGGAAGCGTTCCTACCGCAAGGTTTAATACAACTGCTACCGCAATGCCGAAAACCACCATACCGGTACTGAACACGCCAAGTCCGATCTTTTTTCTGCTCATGCTCCAGCGTCTCTTCTGGATGGACTGCGCAGTTAAAAACAGGAACAGAACCGTAACGGAAACATAGTACACAATGCCGGTCAGATCAAGCACTCCACTGCAGAATTTATCCAGATGCGCAGTCAGATCATAGCATCCAAGGATCTTTGTGAGTACGTTTCCACTGGTAGAGATCAGATTCGTGATCCCGCCCATCATATATCCCAAAAACAACAGTCCAAATGTGATCACCGCGGAAATCACCTGGCTCTCGGTCAGCGATGATACAAATGTTCCGATTGCGATACAGGTAACACCATAGAGCCAGAATCCAAGGATCGCAACATAGGACTCTTTGAGCGGTACACTTCCAAACGCTCTTAAGAGCAGAGGGCTTAGCGCGATCACTGCGATTGCAATGGAAAATACCGCAACCATTGCAAGGAATTTCGCGAAAACGATCTTTCCAAGTGACACCGGTGAGGTCAAGATCAGCTGATCGGTCTTTTTGTTCCGCTCTTCCGCAAATACACGCATCGTCAGCACCGGAACCGTGATCAGGAAAATAAATGTGATCGCTGACAGGCTGTAGGAAATATACGCATATCCATAGGAAAGGTTATATACCACGAAGTACAGACCGTAGAGACAGAGCGTAACCGCAATGAACAGCCAGCCGATCACGGACTGAAAATAAGATTTGAATTCCCGTTTAAAAATTGCAGCCATTACGCAACCACCTCCTGCTCTTTTCTCTGTGCTGCACCTGTTTTTTGTGAAGTCAGTTCCAGGAAGATCTCCTCTAAGGACTTTCCTTCCGCCTTCATCTCAAGGATCGGCAATTTGGCATCCGCAAACGCAAAGAACACTGCTTCGCGGATATCCACGCCTTTCTCTGCCGAAAGAAGGATCTTTACGGTACCCTCCTCGTTTCCTTTGGTCATATGGTACTTCTGCACCTGTGAGATGGTTCTTAACGCTTCTTTGGCGGCTTCTTCTTCCGCTTTTACCAACAGTTCGATCTCCTGCGCTCCTGACATCATAAGTGTCAGATTTTCCGTGGAATCACTTGCCACCAGTTTTCCTTTTGAGATAATGAAAATGTGGTCGCAGACCGCGCTGATCTCGGAAAGGATGTGGGAACTCAAAATAACGGTATGTTTTTCTCCCAGCTTTTTGATCAGTTCCCGGATCTCAATGATCTGCTTCGGATCGAGTCCGACCGTAGGCTCATCCAATATAATGACTTCGGGATAGCCAATGACTGCCTGCGCAAATCCGACTCTCTGCCGGTAACCTTTGGAGAGGTTTCGGATCAGCCGGTCCTTCATGTCCATGATCTTGGTAAGCTCCATGACCTCTTTGACCGAGGACTTTCGTTTGTCTTTAGGGATCTGCTTTAATTCCGCCACGAAATTCATATATTCGAGAACCGTCATATCCATGTAGAGCGGTGGCAGTTCCGGCAGATATCCAACACATTTTTTTGCCTCTTCCGGCTGGGCAAGTACATCAAAACCATTGATCTTTACTTCGCCGCTGGTCGCTCCGAGATAGCCGGTGATGATATTCATTGTCGTTGATTTTCCGGCTCCGTTCGGCCCGAGGAAACCGTAGATCTTGCCCGATTCGATATTCAGGCTCAGATCATTTACCGCGATATGATCACCATATTTTTTCACTAAATGATTGATCTCAATCACTGTTACTCCTCCTTATCTTCCATACAAAAATTTTCCAATATCAAGGTTATTAGTAAAATGTGTTAAAAAGAAGTCAAATCTGTGTTTTTTCTGTGAAACAGCATGCTCCGTTTTCTCGTCAGCTTACACAGAGCCGGGATGCGTTCCACATCCCGCTTAACGTCAAAAAGACCCTGCACAAAATGTACAGGGTCTCCCGCCAGCTTTTCTTATTTACTTAACGGTAAATGATATCGTCTCTGCCCGGTCCGTTTGATACCATTGTGATCGGGAAGCCAATGTGTTCTTCCACAAACTCAATGTATTTGCGGCAGTTCTCCGGGAGATCTTCGTATTTCCTGATTCCACGGATATCGCATTTCCAGCCCGGAAGTTTTTCGTAAACCGGTTTTGCTTTCTTTAACATCGTAGTCGTCGGGAAATCAGTCGTAATCTTTCCGTCAATGTCGTATCCGACACATACCGGGATCTCATCGAGATAGCCAAGTACGTCAAGTACGGTAAACGCCACATCTGTTGTTCCCTGCAGTCTGCATCCGTATTTGGAGGCAACACAGTCAAACCAGCCCATACGTCTCGGACGGCCTGTGGTCGCGCCGAATTCGCCGCCGTCTCCGCCGCGTTTTCTGAGTTCATCTGCCTCATCGCCGAAGATCTCGCTGACAAATTCGCCTGCGCCTACTGCGCTTGAATATGCCTTACATACGGTAACTACCTGTTTTATTTCATAAGGAGGAATTCCTGCACCGATCGCGCCATACGCTGCCAGTGTGGAAGAAGATGTTACCATCGGATAAATACCATGATCCGGATCTTTTAAGGTTCCAAGCTGTCCCTCTAAGAGAATGTTCTTTCCCTCTTTGATCGCATTCCAGAGATATGCGGAAACATCACATACATAAGGAGCGATCATATCACGGTAGCCCTGCAGTTCTTTTACGATGTCTTCCGGAACTAACAGCGGTTTATGATAGAGGTACTCCAACAGGACATTTTTCTGCGCGCAGATACGCTCTGCCTTTTCGCGGATCACATCATCATCAAAGATCTCGCTGACCTGGAAACCAACCTTCGCGTATTTGTCAGAATAAAACGGCGCGATACCGGATTTGGTGGAACCAAATGATTTTCCTGCCAGACGTTCTTCTTCATACTGGTCAAAAAGAATGTGGTAAGACATTACGATCTGCGCACGGTCGGAGATTAAGATCTTAGGTGCCGGAACATTACGGTCTGTGAGAGATTTGATCTCATTCATTAATTTTGGCACATCCAGTGCGACTCCGTTTCCGATAATGCTTGTTGTATGATTGTAGAAAACACCGGACGGTAAGGTATGTAACGCAAATTTACCATAATTATTTACGATCGTATGACCTGCGTTCGCTCCACCCTGGAAGCGGATAATGATATCGGCTTCCTTTGCCAGCATATCGGTAATCTTGCCTTTTCCCTCGTCTCCCCAGTTTGCACCAACAACTGCTTTAACCATTCTTTTTATCCTCCTGATTTGTTACATCATCTGATTTACGGGCATAGAAAAAGCAGGCGTAAAAACCTGCTTTTTATTCCCTGTTTTTACTTATTGATTATACACGAAAAGTGTCTATAAGTAAAATCAATGTTTATTATGTTCGTCATAACCGTCGCTTATTTCATTTTCCAGCATCCCAAGCATCTGACCGGCGGCTGCCGACAGCGGCACTCTCTGATCCGTCACCAGACAGAACTGTCTTTTCGGGATCTTCTCTTTAAACTTTAACTGAAAGAGCGTTCCCTCTCTGATCTTCGGCTCTGCGAAATCCTTTACCACACTTGCGACGCCGAGGCTTTTTTGCGCGAACTGGATCAGCATATCACTGGTCGCAAGTTCAAACTCCGGATGCAGCACCACATCCTGATCTTTTAAATACTGCTCCACATAGCCTCTGGTCGAAGTATTTCCCTCCAGACACATGATCGGCAGTTCTTCCAGTATCCGGTAATCCAGTTCTTTTCCCTTTAGCGATTCAAAATTTTTCCCCGCCACAAAAATATCCTCGATCTCCTTTACCGGGCGCACCCTGATGTGTTTTCCCGCCTGAAACGGCGTGCTTACGATCCCGAAATCAATCTTTCCGGCCTGCAGATATCCGAGTGTCTCCGGCGTCGGCGCATTGGTAACTGTCACACGGATCCCCGGATACGTCTCATGAAACCGTTCCAGATAAGAAAGCAGGTAAAACTGCAGGGTCATATCGCTGGCTCCGATCCGGATCTCTCCCTTGGTCAGATCCTGCATCTCCCGAAACTTCCGCTCTCCCAACAGAATATATTCGTATCCACGCTGAACATAGGAATAAAGCAGCTTTCCCTCCACCGTCAGCCGGACTCCCTTGGAGGTCCGCACAAACAGCGCACTGCCCAGATTCTTTTCCAGATTTTTTACCGCCTGGCTGACCGCGGGCTGGGAGATTGCAAGCGCCTCGGCAGCCTGTGTGATGCTCTCGTATTTTCCCACATAATAAAAAATCTTATAGTATTCCAGATTTACATTCATAGTTTGCCTGTCCCTTATCTTTTTCCTGCCTTTTATTCTATGTTATCTTCCTTAGAAATGCAATGTTTCCCTCTTGTTTTTCGGGTCATTTTCTCCTATACTAGGAGTAAACTTTTTCTTGTGGAGGAATTATGAATTACAGTGACCTTATCATTTATATCTTTGAAATGATCGGAACCGTTGCCTTCGCCTCCTCCGGGGCGTTGGTCGGTATCCGTAAAAATATGGACATCTTTGGCGTAAATGTGCTCGGCATCACAACTGCCGTGGGCGGCGGATGCATCCGCGATATCATCCTCGGCATCACACCCCCGAAAATGTTTCAGAATTTCAGCTATGTCGGGGCTTCCATCCTGATCTCATGCATCCTGTTCACCATCTTTTATCTGAATCAGGAACTGCTCTCAAGCCGCTTTCTTGAGACCTATGAGCGCGTCATGATATCGCTTGATGCGATCGGTCTTGGCGTTTTCACCGTGATGGGGATCCGCACCGCGATCAAGGCATCTTTTGAAAATAATATTTTTCTTCTGATCTTTGTCGGTGCAGTCACCGGTATCGGAGGCGGTATGTTACGGGACGTTATGGCAGGCATGACCCCGTTTGTCTTTGTCAAACATGTCTATGCGATCGCATCGATCCTCGGTGCCGTCTGCTACATCATTCTGCGCCTTTACATCCGGGATACCATATCTCTGTTTCTCGGCGCTGCCGTAGTCATCATCATCCGCCTGCTCGCCGCGCATTTCCGCTGGAATCTCCCGCGCATACGGCAAAAGTAATTATTTTTCTGCTGTTATCAGAAAGGACAGGTCACACGAAACTGTGTGCCTGTCCTTTTTATGATCTCATTTCATCTTAATATTCAATCTTCTTTGAGCACGCGATCGCGATCGCTCCCGGTCCGATATGGCAGGAAACGCTGAGTGACAGCGGCTGCATGATGATCTCATTGTTCGGAAATGCTTCCTGCACTTCCTTTTTAAACTGTTCTGCCTGCGCAAGGTCATGCGTGTAAGCCATCTCAAGATGCATCTTGGATCCGTCTTCGCTCTCAAAACGCTCTTTGAAATCCTTTTTCATGGCTTCGATCATAATGCTCTTTGCCTGTTTCACTGTTCTTGCCTTGGCAAAAGCGTCCAGACGCTCTCCCTGGATCTGAAGAACCGGTTTTAAACGAAGCAGAGTTCCGAGCGCTGCTGCTGCAGGAGTGATCCTTCCGCCTTTTTTCAGATAGCTTAAGGTATCCACCATAATGTAGATACTGGATTCCATCTTGTGCTGCTCCAAGATCTCCTTGATCTCTGCGGCGCTCTTTCCGTTTTCGGCAAGCTCTTTCGCATCCATGACGGACTGACGCTGTGTCACGGAAATACGCTGATTGTTTACGACCTGAACCTTTCCGTCATAGTCCTGGGAAAGCATGTATGCAGTCTCACAGGAACTGCTGAGCCCGCTTGACATCGGAACATATACGATCTCATCGTACTCCTGTAATAACTTGTCCCATGTATCTGTCACACTTCCAACCATCGGCATGGAAGTGGAAATATCTACGCCATCCACCAGTTTTTCATAAAACTGCTCCTGCGTCAGATCGATATCCTCATAGTATGTTTCGTTATTTATAAAGAATGGCATTGGTATTACATATACGCCCAACTCTTTTGCATCTACCTGTGTAATACCGCTGTTACTGTCGGTAAGAACTGCTACTTTACTCACTGTGATACCCTCCTGAAGTATTTTTTAACTCTAAAATTGTACCATACTTCCCACCCTGATACAATCTTTTTTCGAAAACCGTTTTTTCTCCTAGCGGGCACCCTTGTCGTAAATCTCTCCAAGCGCGCGCGGAGCGCGGTTCTTCTTGCTGAAGAAAATAAGCAAAAACAGTGTGAGCGCATACGGCAGGATCATGACAAGATCCTGATAGCTGCTCGGCATTCCGAGTACCTGGACTAACTTGTAGCCGCCGGAACGCGCCAGTCCGAAAAGCAGACACGCGCCAAGCGTCGGCAGGATCTTCCAGTTTCCGAAGATATATGCCGCGATCGCGAGATAACCGTATCCGACATAGATGCTCGGTGAAAAATTCGCGGAGATCGAATACGCGAAGCAGATACCGCCAAGACCGGACAGTGCGCCGGATACCATGACTGCGATCAGCCGGATGCGTCCGACCTGCATACCTGCCGCATCCACGGCATGCGGATTCTCACCGCACGCACGCAGATGTAAACCGAATCTTGTCTTATACATCACAAACCATGCGATAAACGCGATCACAACGATCACGAACTCGAACGGATACATATTGGTAAATACCGCTCCAAGTACCGGTATTTTGGAAATGCCGGGAATCGTTATCTTATTGCACACGCCGAGTACGAATTTATCGGATGGTGCGTTAAAATGGCTTGCGTTGATCTGTTTGGTCAAAAACTCCGTCAATGCCATCGCAAGTGTATTGACTACGACACCGCTGATGACCATATCTGCCTTAAACCGGATACAGAGTAACGCATGGATCAGGGAGAATAAAAGTCCGCCCACCATGGCAAAGATCATGGCAAGATAAAACGGAAGTGCGGAGCTTCCCGACATTTTTTCCGCCGCGAGAACCGCGACCAGTGCGCCGACAAACGCGCCGAAGCCCTGAAGTCCTTCGAGCGCCAGGTTGGTCACACCACTCTTTTCACTGTAAATACCTCCGACTGCCATGATAAAAAGCGGGAGGGAAAACGCAAGTCCGTCAATAATAATCGTATTCATTTATTTTTCCCCCTTTCTCTCTTTTACCGTATCACGCAGTCTGCCGGTCTTATAGCGCACGAACGCGCCACACGCGGAGAACAGAAGGATGATTCCCGTAATGACCGACGCGATCTCCTGCTGTACCCCGGAAGCGGAACTCATGTATGTGCTTCCCTTGCTGATCACTGTGATCAAAAATGAGGAGAAGATGATTCCGACCGGATTATTATTTCCAAGCAGCGATACCGCAATCGCGTCAAAACCTGTCGATGTCAGTACCTTCGGCTGAATGGATGCAAAATATCCAAGGTAATAGGTCACTCCCGCAAGTCCCGAGAGCGCACCGGAGATCACCATGGTGATCACGATATTTTTTCCGACTTTGATCCCGGCGTACTTTGCCGCCGTGCGGGAACAGCCGACCGCTTTCATCTCAAACCCGAGCACTGTGCGGTTCATGATAAAGCGAACCAGAAATACCGTGAGGATCGCGAGGATGATGCCGAGCGGGATATCCATCTTGTAACCCCCGACTTCCACATCGGTAAGCGTCAGTCTTGCCGCCGTGGAAACGTTTTTGGACTGTCTTGATACCGGATCGACAAAATACATATTGATAAAGAAACTGATCACATATTCTAAAATATAGTTGATCATGATCGAGGAAACGACCTCATTGATATTAAAACGGTATTTGAGGAAGCCGATCAGTCCGCCGACACATGCACCCGCAAGGATTCCGATGATCACGACAAGCGGTTTCGCGATCGGTGCCGCAAGGCTGGTGTAACCCACTGTAACCGTTGCAAGAAAACCTGCCGCAAGCATCTGTCCGGAAACCCCGATATTAAAGAGACCGGAACGGAGCGCCACTGCCACCGCAAGTGCCGCGAAGATCATCGGCGTGAGGTTATCCATGAAGTCCATAAAATCCGTGATCATGCCCTTTTTTCCTGCATAGGAAGCCTTCGGCGCAATGCCGCAGCCCTGCAGCAGATTATAAAACGCATAGAACGGATTATGTCCAAGAAGCGCGATCACGATACCACCCGCGATAAGCGCCACCAGGATCGAAAAGACCGGAATCGCGATCTTCTGTCTTTTTTCATGACCGATCGTGGCAAGCACCATCTTTTCTACGATATTAGCTTTCTTATTCATTGTGTCCTACCCCCATCATAAATTCTCCAACCTCGTTGGCTGTCAGGGATTTTGCATCCGCGATTTTATTGATACTTCCGTTGTAAATAACGCCGATCGTATCCGCAAGGTTCATAACCTCATCCAGTTCCAGTGAGATTAAAAGGATCGCTTTCCCTTTATCCCGCTCTCCGATGATCTGCTTGTGGATGTTCTCGATCGCGCCGATATCCAGTCCTCTGGTCGGCTGTACGAAGATCATAAGATCTGCTTCTGTCTCGATCTCTCTTGCAATGATCGCCTTCTGCTGATTTCCGCCGCTCATCGAACGCGTGACCGTTGTCGCGCCCTGTCCGCTCCGGATATCATATTTTTCGATCAGTTTCTTACTGTTATCCGCAAATACTTTCTGGTTTAACACGCCTTTTTTTGCATACGGCTCTCTGTAATAGCCGCGCAGCCCCAGATTGTCCGCAAGGGAAAAATCCATCACCAGCCCGAAATTCTGCCGGTCTTCCGGGATATAGGCAATACCGGCTTCCGCGCGTTTCCGGATCGGTTCCGCCGTGATCTCCTTACCGTTTAGATAAATTTTTCCGCTGTAGACATGCATCAGTCCGGCGATCGCGTCCGCAAGCTCGATCTGACCGTTTCCGGAGACACCGGCAACCGCAAAGATCTCGCCGCCGTGGATCGTAAAGGATACGTCCTTTACCACCTCAAAATGATCCCGGTTCTTTACCGTGAGATGTTCTACTTTTAAGATCTCTTTTCCGAAAGACGCCGGCTTTTTCTCCGTTGTGAAGCTGACCTCACGTCCGACCATGAGATTTGCCATGGTTTTGGTATCCGTCTTTGCGACATCCAGCACATCGATCAGTCTGCCGCGGCAGAGGATTGCGCAGCGGTCCGCTACTTTTTTGATCTCTTCCAGTTTGTGCGTGATCAGTATGATCGTTTTTCCGCCGTCACGCAGTCCCTTGATGATCTTTAACAGGAACTCTATTTCCTGCGGCGTCAGCACCGCAGTCGGTTCGTCAAAGATCAAAATCTCCGCTTCGCGGTAAAGCATCTTTAAGATCTCTACACGCTGCTGAATCGAAACATTTACATCTTCAATCACATCGGTAGGCTTTACTTCCAGACCATATTTTCTGGAAAGTGCCTCGATATCCGCATTCGCCTTTTTCATATCTACCGTACGAAACAGTCCGAGCACTTTTTTCGTTGGCTCCATGCCCATGATAATGTTTTCTGCCACGGTATAGTTCTGCACCAGTTTGAAATGCTGATGCACCATTCCAATGTTTAATTTTGTGGCATAGTTTGGGGAATCGATCTTTTCTTTTTTTCCGCGGATGAAAATTTCTCCGTCATCCGGCTCATACATTCCAAACAGCATGCTCATCAGTGTAGATTTTCCCGCACCGTTTTCCCCGAGCAGCGCAAAGATCTCCCCTTTTTTAATCTGGAGCGTCACATCATCATTCGCGACAATTCCGGGAAACCGTTTCGTAATGTGTTTCATTTCCACAATGTAATCAGACATGTAAATCCTCCTAAAAGACAGGGAGCCTTCCGGCTCCCCGTACTCTTACTTTTTTCTTTATTTTACTTCAAAATCTTCCGGAGTAATATCATTTACTGTAGCATCTGCTGCCGGAACGATGGTTCCGTCTTTTACTTTATCAAATGCTGCATTGATCTTGTCGATCGTTTCTGCGGAGAGCTGGCATCTGCCTTCTTCGCTGACATATCCGGTTGCATCGGTATCTGCGTGCAGAGTTACGTTTCCGCCCTTAAAGCTTCCTGCTGCGATATCGCACAGTGCGTTGTATACCGTAAGATGCATGTTCTTGATCGCGGAAGTCAGGATGATGTTGGAATCTCCGTTTGCTCCGTCATCATACTGGTCAACGTCACAGCCGATCACTTTGACATCTGTTGCTTCTTTTGCTGCAGTGAACACACCGTTTCCGGATCCGCCTGCCGCAACTAAGATCACATCGACACCTTCATCGATCAGTGCCTGTCCTACTACTTTACCGGTTGCTTCGTCTGCGAAAGTACCTACATAGTTTCCGCCTACATCATTGCCCATGACATCTGTTCCGGCATAGGAAGGAAGTTCTACACATTCTACATCCTTGCCTTCTGTCTCATTGACATATTTGACACCACATTCAAAACCATACTGGTAATCTACGTTGGACGGATATGCGATTCCGTTTACAACTGCAACTTTGTTGGTCTGTGTCTCAAGTGCTGCTGCCATACCAGCACAGAAGGCGCTTTCCTGCTCCGCATAGCACATTGCATAGATATTATCTGCTTCAATGGTATTTCCGTCTGCATCTGTCGGGAAAGAATCTACCAGGATGAATTTTACATCCGGATTGTCCTGCGCGATCGTTCCGATTCCTGCGAACTGGAATCCACAACATACGATAACATCGTAATCTGCTACGATATCAGCTACTGCCTGAACTGCCGCATCGGTATCACCGGTTGTCTCCTGGATTGGAGTTACGGTGCTGTCCGGATTCTCCTTGATGAAATTCTGGATACCATTGTAGTTATCTTCGTTAAAGGAACCGTCATCCACACCGGACGGGCTGCTCACGATCGCGATCTTTAACGCGTTATTTGCTGTCTCTCCTGTGGACGCTGCTTCCGTAGAAGCTGCGGAATCTGAACCGGTTGTGCTCTCTGCTGCGGAATCTGTTTTTCCCGCATCTGCATTGGATGATCCACATGCTGCCATAGAGCATGCCATCGCTGCAACAAGCATCAATGATACTACTTTCTTCTTCATAATATTTCCTCCTGAAAAATATTTTTAACAACAACAGCCATTTTATCATGCATTTGCTGTTTTGTCCATTTCTTATTTTGGGCTAATCAAACCGGAATCCCGCCTTAAACGCGCGTGACGAAAAGGCGTTTTCATAATCGGCAAGTTCATGCAGTTCGATCTCCGGCAGATCGATCAGTCTGCGTTTTAAAAGTTTTAACGCCGGCTCAAACGGGCCGCACCGGCTTCCGACGATCGTAAGCTCGTTCACAACAACCTCGCTCATATTGATCTTTGCGTCCCCCGCATAGGTACTTTTTAAGACGATCATTCCCTTTTTTCTCACATAGCGCATGGCGCTCTTTAATCCTTCCGCTCTTCCGGTCGCATCCACCACATATTCGTAGCCCTCCGGCTCTCCTTCGGTCGTCACGTTCGCATAAGGCGCAAAACGTTCCAGTTTTTCCATATGATGGCCGATCACCGTAAGATCCATGCCGTAAAGCGAAAGCACCTCCGTGATCATAAGCGCGAGCCTTCCGTCACCGATCACGGCACAGTTCTTTTTCACATCAAAATGAACCTGCGTGGTCAGCTCTACTGCCGCCGCCAGCGGCTCCGTAAAGATCGCACGCTCCGTCTCAAGTTCATCCGGAACCGGATGCAGCAGCTCCGTGGCGATCGTCATATATTCCGCGAAACAGCCGTCCTTCTCATTCAGCCCTATGACCTTTCTGGTGGAGCAGTGTGTCGGTCTTCCCGTTTTACAGTAAATACAGTGGCCACACGCCTGATTCAATTCACCGACCACCCGTTTCCCTATCAGTTCCGGGCGGTCTGACGCCTCCACGATGCCGACAAATTCATGTCCCATAACCCCGGTAAAATCCGGTTTATATCCGGCAAGCACCTCTTTATCCGTGTTGCATACCGCCGCAAGCAGGATCTTAACCAAGCTTTCTCTTTCTTTTGGCACAGGCTTTGGATAGTCCGTCCGGTACTCCGCTGTTTTTCCATTGTATACAAGCGCTTTCATCTTTTGTCCGCCTCCTTTTTCATCCATTCATTCTAGCACACGGCGCCAACAAAAGAAAGAGGCATCTGCATCGTGCAGATACCCCTTTGTATCTCAACTTTCTGTAATTCCATGAATTTCAGATTACATCATACCCATTCCCGGGTTTCCGCCTGCCGGCATTGCCGGAGCATCTTCTTTGATATTCGCAACTGCGGATTCTGTTGTAAGAAGTGTAGATGCTACGGAAGTTGCGTTCTGTAATGCGCTTCTTGTAACCTTAACCGGATCAAGGATACCAGCTTCTACCATATCTACATATTCCTCTGTCGCTGCGTTAAATCCGAATCCTTCTTTGGATTCTTTTACTTTATTGATGATGACTGCGCCTTCCAGACCAGCGTTTGCTGCAATGTAGTAAAGCGGAGCTTCGAGTGCTTTTAAGATTACCTTCGCACCGGTCTTCTCGTCACCTTCCATGGTATCAGCAAGTGCGGAAACCGCTTTGGTCGCATGGATGTATGCAGAACCGCCGCCTGCGATGATTCCTTCTTCCACTGCTGCTCTTGTTGCGTTCAAAGCATCTTCCATACGGAGTTTTGCTTCTTTCATCTCTGTCTCGGTTGCTGCGCCGACACGGATGACTGCTACGCCGCCTGCAAGTTTTGCAAGTCTTTCCTGTAATTTTTCTTTGTCGAATTCAGATGTTGTCTCTTCAATCTGTGCGCGGATCTGACCGATTCTTCCTTTGATGGCATCTTTGTCGCCTTCGCCGTCAACGATAACGGTGTTTTCTTTCTGAACCTTTACAGATTTTGCACGTCCGAGCTGATCCATTGTAGTCTCTTTCAGGTCAAGACCAAGTTCATCGGAAATTACCTGACCGCCGGTAAGGATCGCGATATCCTCAAGCATTGCTTTTCTTCTGTCGCCATATCCCGGAGCCTTTACAGCAACTACGTTGAATGTTCCACGCAGTTTGTTTACGATCAGTGTTGTAAGTGCTTCGCCTTCTACATCTTCTGCGATGATAAGAAGTTTTGCACCGGACTGTACGACCTGCTCTAACAATGGAAGGATTTCCTGGATATTGGAGATCTTCTTGTCAGTGATCAGGATGTACGGATCATCTAAAACCGCTTCCATCTTATCCATATCGGTGCACATATATGCGGAGATATATCCACGGTCGAACTGCATACCTTCTACGAGGTCAAGTTCTGTCTGCATGGTCTTGCTTTCCTCGATCGTGATAACACCGTCGTTGGATACTTTTTCCATTGCGTCAGCAACCATGTTTCCTACGGTCTCATCGCCGGCAGAGATAGAAGCAACCTTTGCGATCTGATCTTTGCCGTTTACTTTTGCGGACATTGCCTTGATCGCTTTTACTGCCTCATCGGTAGCTTTCTTCATACCACGTCTTAAAACGATCGGATTTGCGCCGGCTTCCAGGTTCTTCATTCCTTCCTGAACCATTGCCTGTGTCAGAACTGTTGCGGTTGTGGTACCATCACCTGCTACATCATTGGTCTTTGTCGCAACTTCTTTTACGAGCTGTGCGCCCATGTTTTCAAACGCATCTTCCAGTTCCACTTCTTTTGCGATCGTAACACCATCGTTTGTAATGAGCGGGGCGCCATAGGATTTATCTAAAACTACGTTTCTTCCCTTCGGTCCTAATGTTACTCTTACGGTATTTGCCAGTTTATCTACACCTGCACCCAAAGCTGCTCTTGCTTCTGTGCCATATTTAATCTCTTTTGCCATGATATCTGCCTCCAATTATTTTTATCTTGATTTTTTACTTTTTAAACTTATTCCACTACTGCGAGGATATCGCTCTGTCTTACGATGATATACTCATTTCCGTCGAGTTTTACTTCTGTTCCCGCATATTTAGAATAAATGACTTTCTGTCCTTCTTTGACCTGCATGGTAACTTCTTTTCCGTCTACCACTCCGCCAGGACCTACTGCAACGACTTCCGCTTCCTGCGGCTTTTCCTGTGCTGCACTGGTAAGAATAATTCCTGATTTTGTTTTTTCCTCTGCCTCAAGCTGTTTTAATACAACTCTGTCTCCTAATGGTACTAATTTCATTTTTATTCCTCCTTAATTCAAGTCTGCTTTTTATCGAATTTTGTGTTATTAGCACTCATTTCATTTGAGTGCTAACTGATAATTCATATATTATGATTTTCCTTTTCAATGTGCAACCAGAATTTCTTTTTATTTTTTTGTGTTTTCCTCTCGTATTCTCGTTTTTTCTTATATTTTACTCTCTTTTTCTTACTTTTCTCATTTTTATGATTATTTTATATTTCGCGGATCAGACCATAATGCAGCAGGCCCTGATAGATCCCATCGTCTTTTAATTCCGTTGTCACATAGTCCGCCGCCTCTTTTGCCTCTTTCGTTCCATTTCCCATTGCCACACCATGTGCGACATACCGCAGCATATCCAGGTCGTTCACGCTGTCTCCGAACGCATAAGTATCTTCCCGCGCGATCGAGAAGAGCTCGCAGGCTTTCTGTATCCCGGAGGCTTTGCTGAATCCCTTTGGCACAAATTCCGCAACCGGGGCATCATGGATCAGGATCTCATAGTCCTCCTTCAATGCTTCAACTGCCTTTTGATACGCCGGATCCGGCAGTGCGCAGGAAAACTTGGAGATCTCCCACTTTCCCTCATTTCCGGTGATCGGAAGCAGGTGTTCCCCGATCTCTTTTCGCATGCGGTCCGGATAATCATCCCCCGCAAATTCCGCCGCATCCAGATACAGATCCTTCTTTCCTTCCATGACTACCGGCATATGACAGGAACGGAAGATCGCAAGCACACGCTCTGCTTCCTGTTCTTCGATCTTCTTATAAAATAGTTCTTTTCCGTGCTCTTCAATATATGTCCCGCATCCCGCGATAATACCATCAAATCCCAGGTCAAGAAGTTCCTCCGCCTGAATGAACGCGCGTGTCCTTCCACTACAGATAAAGGTCAGATGCCCGTTTTCACGCAATGCCCGGATCGCCCGTTTTGTACTCTCCGGGATCCACATATGCGCATCCCAGATCGTTCCGTCAATATCAAAAAATACTGCTTTCATCTTATTCTCTCTATACTTTCTTATTTATTTTGCACTTCTTTTTATTTTACAGATATTTCCCCTCCTGTCAATGAAAAAGGACCGCATCACAGGCTCTGTGATAACGATCCTTTTTCTCATTCTGTTTTGATTTTACTGTACCGACAGATAGGAGTAACCCATCAGACTTTCATCTACTTCTCTTGCTACCTCTCTGCCCTCACGGATTGCCCATACAACTAAGGACTGTCCTCTGTGCATGTCACCCGCTGTGTATACATTCGGTACGCTGGTCGCGTATTTTCCTGCTTCGGTTGCCACATTGGTGCGCTGATTTAACTCTACCCCAAAAGCATCTGCCACATATTTCTGTGTACCGAGGAATCCTGCCGCGATGAGTACCAGGTCTGCGTCCATCTTGCTCTCGGAACCAGGTACTTCCACCATCTGCATTCTGCCGGTCTTCTCATCCTTTTTGCCCTCAAGCTTTACAACTTTAAGACCGCAGAGATTTCCGTTCTTATCCTTTAAGAATTCTTTGACTGTCGTAGTGTAGATACGCGGATCCTGTCCGAATACCGCGATCGCTTCTTCCTGACCGTAATCTGTCTTGCAAACCTTCGGCCACTCCGGCCACGGATTGTCCTCTGCACGGGTATCCGGTGCCTTCGGCATCATCTCAAGCTGTGTCACGGAAGCGGCACCATGACGGATACAGGTTCCGACACAGTCATTTCCGGTATCACCGCCACCGATGATCACGACTTTTTTACCCTTCGCGGAAATATATTTGTTGTCCTTTAAACCAGAGTCGAGAAGGCTCTTTGTCGTTGCGGATAAGAAATCCACTGCAAAATAGATTCCCTTTGCGTCTCTGCCCGGTGCATTGATATCTCTCGGATTTTTCGCACCGCAGGCTAAGATCACGCGGTCATATTCTTTTAAGAGTTTTGCCGGCTTTACCTCTTTTCCGACATTTGCGCCGGTCACAAATTCAATGCCCTCTTCTTTCATGACATTGATCTTGCGGTCGATGACTTCTTTCTGCAGCTTCATGTTTGGGATACCGTACATTAACAGTCCGCCCACACGGTCATCACGCTCAAATACAGTAACCTGATGTCCACGTTTGTTTAACTGGTCTGCTGCCGCAAGTCCTGCCGGACCTGAGCCTACGACTGCGACTTTCTTTCCGGTGCGTACCTTTGGCGGTTTTGCTGCCGCATAGCCCTGCTCATAGGCATTTTCAATGATTCCGTGCTCGTTTTCCTTTACGGAAACGGAATCGCCCCAGTGACCGCAGGTACAAGCCGCCTCACAGAGTGCCGGGCATACTCTTGATGTAAATTCCGGGAAGTTATTGGTCTTCTTTAAACGGTTATAGGCCTGTTCCCAGTTTCCGCTGTATACCAAATCATTCCACTCCGGAACGAGGTTATGAAGCGGGCAGCCGGAAGCCATCCCCGAAATCATCTCGCCGGACTGGCAGAACGGAACGCCGCAGTTCATGCAGCGCGCGCCCTGTTTTTGCTGTTCTTCTTTCGAGAGAGGTGTATGGAACTCGTTAAAGTTCTTAATACGCTCTTTTGGTGAAACCGCCTTTGCTGTTTCTCTCTCATAATCCATAAATCCTGTTGGTTTTCCCATCTTTGCGTCCCCTCCCTAATTCTTCATATTTGCGTAGAATGCTTCGATCTGTGCCTGTTCGGAAGAAAGACCTTTTTCCTCCATCTGGACGATCGCCATCATCATACGGTTGTAATCATACGGAATGATCTTTTTAAATTTCGGCAAATACTCGCTGAAATTGTCTAAGATCGCTTTTCCTTTTTCCGAATTTGTCAGTGCGACATGCTCTTTGATCATGTCTTTTAATTCCATAACATCATACTTGGATGTCACTTCCTCGGAGAATACCATCTCCTTGTTCATGCGGGTGTAAAGATCGTTGTCTTCATCAAGTACATACGCGATACCGCCGCTCATACCTGCCGCGAAGTTCTTTCCGGTCTTTCCAAGGACTACCACGCGTCCGCCGGTCATGTATTCACATCCGTGATCGCCGACACCTTCTACGACTGCGGTAGCACCTGAGTTACGCACACAGAATCTCTCACCGGCAACACCGTTGATAAATGCCTTCCCACTGGTCGCACCGTACAATGCCACGTTACCGATTACGATATTTTTATCTTTTTTGAACTTGACACCTGCCGGAGGATATACCACAAGTTTTCCGCCGGATAAACCTTTTCCGAAGTAATCGTTGCTGTCGCCGACGAGTTCCAGGGTCAGTCCTTTCGGAATGAACGCACCAAAGCTCTGTCCGCCAGCGCCGTTACATTTGATAATGAAGGTATCCTCATCCAGCTTGTCATCATAACGTTTTGTGATCTCGGAACCAAAGATCGTACCAAAGGAACGGTCGGTGTTGGTCACTTCCACGTCAATGCTGCGCTTCTCGCCCTTTTCGAGCGCTCCCGCGAGCTGTTTTAAGAGGACTTTTTCATCCTTGGTCTTTTCAAGTTCAAAATCGTATACCTGTTTCGGATCAAAGGTAACCTTCTGCTTTGCGTCCGCAAACGGGTTATTTAAGATCTTGGACAGATCGATCTCTTTTTCATGTCCTGCCAGATCCTCACGAACCTTTAACAGATCACTTCTTCCGACCATCTCATCTACGGTACGGAAACCTAATTTTGCCATATATTCACGCAGTTCTTCCGCGATAAAGCGCATGAAGTTTTCTACATATTCCGGTTTTCCCGCAAAACGTTTGCGCAGTTCCGGATTCTGTGTCGCAATACCTGCCGGACAGGTATCCAGGTTGCAGACACGCATCATGACACAGCCCATTGTTACAAGCGGTGCAGTCGCGAAACCGAATTCCTCTGCACCGAGCAGTGCCGCGATCGCAACATCACGTCCGCTCATCAGCTTACCGTCGGTCTCGATACGAACCTTGTTACGCAGTCCGTTCATGATCAGTGTCTGATGTGTCTCTGAAAGTCCAAGCTCCCACGGAAGTCCCGCATTGTGGATGGAACTCTGCGGAGCCGCACCGGTACCACCGTCATAACCGGAGATCAGTACGACCTGCGCTCCTGCCTTTGCGACACCGGCTGCTACTGTACCAACACCTGCCTCAGATACCAGTTTTACCGAAATTCTCGCGTCACGGTTTGAATTCTTCAGATCGTAGATCAGCTGCTCCAGATCTTCGATCGAATAGATATCATGATGTGGCGGCGGGGAGATCAGTGCCACGCCCGGCGTGGAAAGTCTGGTCTTTGCGATCCACGGATATACCTTTTTGCCCGGAAGATGTCCGCCTTCACCAGGCTTTGCGCCCTGTGCCATCTTGATCTGGATCTCTTCCGCACTTACGAGGTAACGGCTGGTAACACCGAAACGTCCGGATGCTACCTGTTTGATCGCAGAGCAGCGGTCCAACTTGCTGTGCTTGCTTGCGATACGATCCGGATCCTCACCACCTTCACCGGTATTTGACTTACCGTGGAGACGGTTCATTGCGATCGCCAGTGTCTCATGCGCTTCTTTGGAAATAGAACCGTAGGACATTGCGCCCGTCTTAAATCTGGTCACAATGGAATCCACGCTCTCAACCTCTTCAAGCGGAACACCTTTTTTCGGATAATTGAAATCCATCAGTCCACGGATGTTCATGTGCCGCTCTTCGCTGTCCACAAGATCCGTATACTGCTTGAACATCTGATAATCGCCGCGTTTGGTTGACTGCTGCAGCAGATGGATGGTCTGCGGATTGTAAATGTGCTGTGCGCTTCCGCTTCTCATCTTATGACGTCCCACACTGTCTAATGTGAGGTCTGTCTCCAATCCGAGCGGATCGTATGCTTCGGAATGCAGTGCGTTTACATTGTTCTGGATATCTTCCAGTGTGATTCCTCCGATACGGCTCACGGTATTTGTAAAATATTTGTCAATCACATCCTTGTCGATACCGATCGCTTCAAAGATTTTGGATCCCTGATAAGACTGGATCGTGGAAATACCCATCTTGGACGCGATCTTTACGATACCGGTCATGATCGCGTTGTTGTAATCATCGATCGCAGCGTAATAATCTTTGTCAAGCATATGCTCGTCTACCAACTGCTTTACCGTATCCTGTGCCAGGTACGGGTTGATCGCACAGGCACCATAACCCAAAAGCGTCGCAAAATGATGAACTTCTCTCGGTTCCCCGGACTCCAAGATCATCGCAACCGCCGTTCTCTTCTTGGTGCTTACCAGATGCTGCTGTAACGCGGATACGGCAAGCAAGGACGGGATCGGCACATGGTTTTCATCCACGCCTCTGTCGGAGAGGATCAGAATGTTTGCTCCGTCACGGTATGCACGATCCGCCTCTACAAAGAGATGATCGATCGCTTTTTCCAGACTCGTATTCTTGTAATATATAATAGGAAGAACTACAACTTTAAAGCCTTCCACTTTCATCGATTTGATCTTCATCAGGTCGGTATTGGTAAGGATCGGGTTGTTGACCTTTAACACCTGACAGTTGATCGGTTTTTCCTCGAGAAGGTTTCCGTCCTCACCGATGTAAACGGTTGTGGAAGTTACGATCTTCTCACGGATGGAATCGATCGGCGGATTGGTTACCTGAGCGAACAGCTGTTTGAAATAGTTAAACAGCGGCTGACGGTCATTGGAAAGTACCGCGAGGGAAGTATCGATACCCATCGCTGCTGTACCCTCTCCACCATTTTTCGCCATCGGAAGGATGACATCACGCAGGGATTCATACGTATAACCGAACGCTTTCTGCATTTTCTGGCGGTCTTCTTTTTTGTATTCCGGCACACGCTCATTCGGGATCTTTAAATCCTTTAACTGGATCAGATTGCGGTCAAGCCATTCACCATACGGCTGACGGCTTGCGTAATAATCTTTTAATTCCTCATCATCGATCACGCGTCCTTCGACCGTATCTACCAGTAACATCTTGCCCGGTCTTAATCTCTCCTTCGCCACGATCTTGGTCGGATCGATATCCAGTACGCCGACCTCGGAAGAAAGAATCAGCTGATCGTCATCCGTAATGTAATAACGAGAAGGACGAAGGCCGTTACGGTCAAGTACCGCACCCATCTTATCGCCATCGCAGAAAAGAATGGAAGCAGGTCCGTCCCACGGCTCCATCATGGTCGCGTAATACTGATAGAAATCTTTCTTTTTCTGTGCCATCAGCGCGTTGTTCGACCACGGTTCCGGGATCATGATCATAACCGCAAGCGGAAGATCCATACCGCTCATTACCAGGAATTCCAGTGTGTTATCCAACATTGCCGAGTCAGAACCCTCGGTATTTACTACCGGAAGGACTTTCTGCAGCTCACCCTTTAAGTGATCGGACTCCATGGTCTCTTCTCTTGCCAACATCTTGTCGGCATTACCACGGATCGTATTGATCTCACCGTTATGTACGATAAAACGGTTCGGATGCGCTCTCTCCCAGCTCGGATTTGTGTTCGTTGAAAAACGGGAGTGTACCATGGCGATCGCGGATTCGTAATCCTTGTCCTGCAGATCCGCGAAAAACATACGCAGCTGATCCACTAAGAACATACCCTTGTATACAATCGTACGGCTGGATAAGGAAACCACATAGGTATTATCATTACTCTGTTCAAATACACGGCGCGCAACATAAAGCTTGCGGTCGAAGTCCAGTCCCTTCGCAACATCCTTCGGACGTTTTACAAATGCCTGCATGATACATGGCATACAGTCAACCGCTTTTTTACCAAGTTTGGTCGGGTCGGTCGGCACTTCTCTCCATCCGAGGAATTCCATGCCTTCTTTGTCGATGATGACTTCAAACATCTTCTTTGCCTGATTACGTGCAAGCTCGTCCTGCGGGAAGAAAAACATACCGATACCGTAGTCTCTCTCTCCGCCCAGCTCGATACCAAGCGGCTTTACTGCCTTGGTAAAGAACTTATGTGAGATCTGTAACAGAATACCAACACCGTCACCGGTCTTTCCTTCTGCGTCCTTTCCTGCTCTGTGCTTCAAATTCTCTACGATCTTCAGTGCGTTTTCCACTGTCGCATGGCTCTTAACGCCTTTGATATTTACGACAGCACCGATACCGCAGTTGTCATGCTCGAACCGCGGATCATACATACCCTGCGCGGTTCTGTTGCTTTCATTTACCTGTGCTTCCATCTTATCTTCCTTTCTCTGTACTACGAAAAATCCCGTTTTCCGCTTGTTAAAACATACTATACAACTTTTTTTTTCATTTGTAAATAATTATTTTCGTTATATTGTCTGATAATATGACTATAAAGCAGTTTTGTAATTATTTTCTGACTATTTAAGATATTTTATATAAAAAAGAGGCTTATACGCACATCTTTTTCTTATTTCCGCCGTCTGCGAAAATAATTTTTTCTGTACGATAAGCCCCTTTGCTTATTTTTTCTTTAATTGTATTTAAGTTGTTTCTCAAATAGCCTGCCCTTTGTGAGGTACGCTGTTATTATAATGGATATTGAGAGCAAACACAAGGATATTGGAACAAAAAATTGATTTTCTTCTGTAAATCCCTGCAAAAATCCGGTTTCTACCCGCGCTACCGCTGCCGCGTTTGCCGCCGCATGCGCAAGCACCGGCACAAGCAGTGTCCCTTCGGTCTCATAGACCACCGCAAGAAAGATCCCGATCAGTCCCGCATACAGAAACTGGACAAGATTAAAGTGGATAAGCCCGAAGACGAGCCCGGATATAACGATCGCCATTCCCATCCTGCCACTGCGTTTTAATCGGTTATAAACAATCCCCCGGTACAGCATTTCTTCAAGTATCGGTGTCACAACAGAAGTTCCGAAAAGCTCCACCCACACGGTACTGCTGAAAAACGACGCGTTTACTTTCTGATAAGTCTCTGACTGCTCTTTCAAGTCGGTCATCAGGATCAGGTTATTTAACGAAACCGACAGGCATACCGCCGCCGCGCAGACGAGCAGCAGCCGGAACAGCTTCTTTTCCCTCATTTCCCGTGGCTGCCCTCTCCTGTCACTGAAGTAGGGACAGACGATCGACGGCGAGGACAAAAGTGCCGTCAAAATCTGAAGCGCCATCGGACTTATGGTATTTTCCCCGATTGCAAGTGTAAGCAGCATATAAACACAGTCAGATACCACGACATACAACGCGACCGGATACAGCGCGTCCCATATGTTTCTAATTTTCGTGCTCCACAAGATAACGTTCCACCTCTTTCATGGAAGGCAGCACCACTTTTGCGCCCTCCGCAAGCAGTTCTTCCGCTGTTCCATAGCCGTAGGACACGCCGATGCACTCCATGTGGAGTTTGGCGGCACCGATCGCGTCAAACCTCGTATCCCCGATCAGCACGCACTCCTCCGGTTTTTTCTCCATACGGCGCAGTGCCTCGATCAGCACATCCACCTTTTCGTTGCGCGGGCCGTTCATCTCAGCCCCGGTCACTTCATCAAAATACGAAAGGATTGAAAAATGCTCCAGAATCTTTTTGCAGGAGCTCTCCGGCTTGGAGGACGCAAGCGCTGTCCGATACCCTTTTTCTTTGAACGTGACAAGCACCTCTTCGACGTCCGGATAAAGCTCACACTCGAAGATTCCGATCTTGTGGTAGCGTTCCCGGTATTTTGCAACTGCCTGCTTCGCCTGCTCCTCCGAAAATCCATAATGTTCCATAAAAGTGTTCATAAGCGGCGGTCCGACAAAGAATGCCAGTTTTTCCGTCTCCGGCTCATGGATCCCAAAATGATCCAACGCGTACTGTGCGCATTTTGTGATTCCGGGACCTGAATCTACCAGTGTTCCGTCAAGATCAAACAGGATCGTCTTTTTCATCGCTTTACTCCTTTGGTGTCCCGGTTCGCCACATGCAGACGGTTTAACACCACTTCTTTGTCTTTTATCCTAACGCTGACCGGCTCATCTTCCTCTCTTAAAAGATAAATCGTCTCAAGCTGATCGCCGGATGCCAGACGCATCCCGCGGACACCTACCGCGCCCTTTTTCTTTTCCGGGATCGTTCCTGCCTCTATGCGCAGGAACATATCCTTTGCGGACTGCATCACAATATGGTCGCTTTCCGCCACCGGATGCACAAAGAGAACCATGTCCCCCTCGTTTAACTTTGTAGCCGCTGTCGTGCGCTTTGCCACATCAAACTCTGCTCCGCTCACCAGTTTTAACATTGCCGTTTTTGTTCCAAACAGGAGTTTCTTCTGCCGGATATCCGCCATCGGCGCAATATAGACCAGATTTTCCTCACTGCTGTTGTAATTGCTCAGATTATCGATCGGCGTTCCCTTGTCACGGAATTTTCCGTACGGAAGATCTAAGACTTTTAACAGATGCATCTGTCCCCTGTCCGTAAAAATACAGATCTTGTCGGTATTTTTACAGCGCAGGATATAGCGGTTCTCCGTATCCGCCGCCTCTTTGTTCCGTTCATACGCTCCCACGTCAATGGTCTTTGCATATCCGAAACGATCCATCAGGAACACAACATCCATTTCTTCGATCTTCTTTTCCTCAAAGACCGCTTCCGCCGCGTTCTCGATCGCGGTTCTCCTTGGCATCGCGTATTCTTTCTTATAACGTTCCAGCTCTTTTATAATCACTTTTGCCATCGTTGCGCGGTTACTCAAAATATCCTCGTATTCCGCGATATGCTTTAACGTCTCATCATGATCTTTCATCAGTGCTTCGATCTCAAGACCGATCAACTTATAGAGACGCATCTCAAGGATCGCGGACGCCTGCCGCTCGGTAAAGCGCAACTGCATGGCTTTTTCTTCCGATTCCTTTGATTTTAAGCGGATATTTGTGATATCTCCCGTCATCAGGCACGCCTTCGCGTCTTTCACATTTTTACTGCCGCGCAGGATCTCAATGATCAGGTCAATGACATCGCATGCCTTGATCAATCCTTCCTGAATCTCCTTTTTATCGAGTTCCTTTGCAAGCAGGGTCTTATATTTTCTGGTTGCAAGCTCATACTGGAAATTCACATGGTGCCGGATCAGCGGCACAATGCCGAGTGTCTCCGGTCTTCCGTCCGCGACTGCGAGCATATTGACGCCGAAAGTATCCTCCAATTTTGTCTTTTTGTAGAGCATGTTCTTTAAATTCTCAATGTCCGTGCCCTTTTTCACCTCAATGACGATACGGATGCCTTCCTTGGAAGACTGGTTGGAAATATCCACGATATCGGTCGTCTTTTTGGACTCTACAAGACCATAGACATCATTTAAGAATTTTCCGATATTGAGGCCGATCATCGTATACGGGATCTCCGTAATCACCAGATGCTCCCTGCCGCCTTTTCCTTTTTCCACTTCCACTTTTCCGCGGATCTTGATCTTTCCCATACCGGTAGAATAGATGGAAAGCAGTTCGTCTTTGTTTGTGACGATACCGCCGGTCGGGAAATCCGGCCCTTTGATGTATTCCATCATCTGTTCCGTATTGATATCCGGATTTTTCATGTACGCGATCACACCGTCGATCACTTCGCCAAAGTTATGTGGCGGGATGTTCGTTGCCATACCGACCGCGATCCCTTCCGCGCCGTTGATCAAAATGTTCGGGACTTTGACCGGGAGCACTTCCGGCTCTTTCTCCGTCTCGTCAAAGTTTGGTACAAAATCGACCACATCCTTGTCGAGATCGGACAGATAGACATCCTGGGTCAGTTTCTTCAAGCGCGCTTCCGTATAACGCATGGCTGCGGCTCCGTCTCCCTCGATCGAGCCAAAGTTTCCATGCCCGTCAACAAGCGCCATCCCTTTTTTAAAATCCTGTGCCATAACGACCAGCGCTTCATAAATGGAGCTGTCTCCATGCGGATGGTATTTACCCATGGTATCTCCGACAATACGCGCGCACTTACGGTACGGCTTGTCGTAGCGGATACCCAGCTCATACATATCATAAAGCGTCCGGCGCTGTACCGGTTTTAAACCGTCACGCACATCCGGCAGCGCTCTTGAAATGATTACACTCATCGCATAGTCGATATATGATTTTTGCATTACCTCGGAATATTCCGTGTGAATCAGTCGATCTTCTGTCAGCATATTTCCTACCTTCTATCCTAAAATCTTTTACGCGTCAATTTCCGCATCCTTTGCGTACTTGTAAATAAATGCCTTGCGCGGCGGCACATCGGTTCCCATCAGCATCGCAGTCACATCCGACGCTGTGATGGCATCCTCGATCTCCACCTTCTTTAACAGTCTGGTTTCCGGATTCAGCGTCGTCTCCCAGAGCTGTTCCGCATCCATCTCCCCAAGTCCTTTGTAACGCTGTAAGGTAAAAGATCCCTTATGCGTTTTGCGATATTTTGCCAGCGCATCATCATCATAAAGATACTCTTCTTCCCCTCTGCTCGGAATTGCCTTATAGAGCGGCGGCATGGCGATATAGACATGTCCCTCAAAGATCAGTTCCGGCATAAAGCGGTAAAACAGTGTCAGAAGCAGCGTTGAGATATGCGCGCCGTCCACATCGGCATCCGCCATGATGATGATCTTGTCATAGCGCAGCTTTGTGATGTCAAAGTCATTGCCGTATCCCTCGGAAAATCCACAGCCGAACGCGTTGATCATCGTTTTGATCTCCGCATTCGCAAGCACCTTGTCGATACTGGCCTTCTCTACATTAAGGATCTTACCACGGATCGGCATGATCGCCTGAAACATACGGTTTCTCGCCATTTTTGCGGAGCCGCCGGCGGAATCTCCCTCGACGATAAAAATTTCGCATTTTGCGGCATCTCTGGACTCACAGTTGGCAAGCTTTCCATTGGAGTCAAACGAAAACTTCTGTTTGGTCAAAAGATTGGTCTTTGCCTTCTCCTCCGTCTTACGGATCTTTGCCGCCTTTTCCGCACAGGAAATGACCGCTTTTAACGTGTCTAAGTTTTTATCGAAATAAAGCTGGATCTCATCACTCGTGATCTTTCCGGTAATACGCGCCGCATCCTGGTTGTCGAGCTTCGTCTTGGTCTGCCCCTCAAAGCGCGGATCCGGATGCTTGATCGAAATGACCGCCGTCATTCCGTTTCGCACATCCGTTCCGGTAAAGTTGGCGTCCTTTTCCTTTAAAATGCCAAGCTCCCTCGCGTAGGAGTTAATGACTGTCGTAAATGTTGTCTTAAAACCGGTAATATGTGTTCCGCCCTCCGCGTTGTAGATATTGTTACAGAAGCCCAGAATATTTTCATGGAACTCATTCGTATACTGGAACGCGACCTCCACGCCAATGCCTTCGCTCTCACCGCTGAAGTAGACCACATCATGGATCGTTTCTAAATTCTTGTTTAAATCCTTTACAAAGCCCACAATACCGTCTTCCTCATGGAATACGATGTGTTCTGTCTCCTCGCCACGCTTATCCTCATAGATGATCGTAAGCTTCGGGTTCAGATACGCGGTCTCATGCAGACGGCTTTTTACCTCATCCTCTTTAAAACGGGTCTTCTCAAAGATTTCCGGATCCGGCAGGAAATTGATCTTTGTTCCGGTCTTTTTTGTTTTTCCGATCACCGGAAGCAGTCCGTTCTCAAGCGCGAGCACCGGCACTCCGCGCTCATAACGGTCATGATGAATGGCACCGTCCCTGCTGATCTCCACATCCATATATGTGGAAAGCGCATTGACCACAGACGAACCTACCCCATGCAGACCACCGCTGGTCTTATAAGCGGCATTGTCAAATTTTCCTCCTGCATGAAGTGTCGTAAATACGATACGCGCCGCCGAAACCCCTTTTTTATGCATTCCAACCGGTATTCCACGCCCGTTATCTTCCACCGTGCAGGAACCGTCTGCCTCGAGCGTCACCCAGATCGTATCACAGACACCCGCAAGATGTTCATCCACCGAGTTATCCACGATCTCATAGATCAGGTGATTCAATCCCTTTCTCGATACGCTTCCGATATACATACCAGGTCTTTTCCGTACCGCCTCAAGTCCTTCCAGTACGGAAATGCTGTTCGCATCATATGCTGTATTCTTTGCCATTCTATTCTAACTCCCTATCTTTCTTTTCTAACACGCGCCTATTCTTCCAGCCCACCTGTCTGGTATGTCATATGCGCAATAACCATCATCGCGATCTTAAACGTCATGGCATCCTCAAATTTGCGGATGTCAAGCCCGATCATCTTCTGTAAACGTTCGAGACGGTACACCAACGTATTACGGTGAACATAAAGCTGTCTTGCCGTCTCCGAGATATTAAGATTATTCTCAAAAAACTTCTGGATCGTCACAAGGGTCTCGTCATCGAGATCCAGCTTGCGTTCCCCGAAGATCTCCGCGATGAACATCTCGCATAAACTCATCGGAAGCTGATAGATCAGTCTGCCGATTCCAAGTCTCGCGTAGGAGATCGTCTCCGACTCCACATAAAAGATATTTCCGACTTCCAAAGCCATCTTTGCTTCCTGATAGGATTTCGGAATATCCTGCAGCTTATCCACCGCAGTGCCGTATCCCACACGCACACGCACCATCGCCTCGGCGTGTAAGGTGTCAACGATCATACGCGCAATATTTTCCGCCTCTTCTTCGGATCCGAGCTCTGTCGCGTCTTTGACCAGAATAACATTCTGTTCGTCCACCTCCGTGACAAAATCTTTATTTTTATCGGAAAACAGCCCTTTCACCGTTTCCATGATCACCGAATCATTTTTTCCCTCGACCTCGATCACATAGACCATCCGGCGCGCCTGCTCGATATGCAGCTTCTGCGCCTTGTTGTACATGTCCACCACGAGCATGTTTCCAAGCAGGATGTTCTGCATGAAATTATTCCGGTCAAACTGTTCCCGGTAGGACAGTACGATATTGCGGATCTGGCAGACCGCAAGCCTTCCGATCATATAGGCTTCCTCGGACGCCGACTGTGCGATCAGTACATACTCCACCTCATTTTCAACGACCACCTTAAAAAAGTGACATCCCGAAAGCATCTGGCTCTCTGCCATGGAATCCATAAAATTTCCGATTGCCATACAAATCTCCGGTTCCGGCTCAAAGGTTGCCGCGATCTGTTTTCCCTTATCGTCGTAAAGTGCCAGGTCGGTTCTGGAGATCTCCTTGATCTCTTCTAACGCCACCTGGATCTTATGATTTGATAACATTGGTTTCCCACTCCTTTCCGTCTGCTTCTGGCATTAAAAGAACCGGATGTAACATAACACCCGGTTCTAAGCATTATATTTAATTGTTATCTTACCGAATTAGTTGGTAATTGTCAATTCTGTCTCTTTGTCAAATACATGGATCTTGCTCGGATCAAATGCAAATCTCACATGATCGCCCATGCGTGCAGGTGTTCTGGAATCAACCTTTGCAGTGAAGTTTGCTCCACCGATCTGGAAGTACAGTAATACTTCTGCACCAAGTAATTCGTATCCGGTTACATCGGCTTCGATCAGGCTGCTCTTGAATGTTTCAACTTCGATCTGGGAATCACTGATATCTTCCGGTCTGATACCAAGGATAACAGTCTTTCCTGCATAACCTCCGTCGATCAGCTTCTTAGCCTTTGCAGGCGGTAATACAGCGCTGAATTTGTCGAATTTCAGTGTAACTTTGTCGCCTTCTACTACGCACTGAGCGTCTACGAAGTTCATCTGCGGAGATCCGATGAATCCTGCAACGAACAGGTTATCCGGCTCATTGTATAACTTAATCGGGGAATCTACCTGCTGGATGACACCATCTTTTAATACAACAATTCTGGTTCCGAGTGTCATAGCTTCGGTCTGATCATGTGTTACATAGATGATCGTAGCGCCGAGTCTGTGATGTAATGCGGAAATCTCAGAACGCATCTGTACTCTTAATTTTGCATCCAGGTTGGATAATGGCTCATCCATAAGGAATACCTTAGGATTACGAACGATTGCACGACCCATGGCAACACGCTGTCTCTGTCCACCGGACAAAGCCTTCGGTTTACGGTCAAGCAGTTTCTCAAGATCAAGGATCTTAGCTGCTTCTTCAACTTTCTTTTTGATTTCATCCTTCGGAACTTTTCTTAATTTCAGACCGAATGCCATATTGTCGAATACGGTCATATGCGGATACAGAGCGTAGTTCTGGAATACCATTGCGATATCTCTGTCCTTCGGCTCTACGTCGTTTACGACTCTTCCGTCGATGGATAATTCACCGGATGAAATTTCTTCCAGACCTGCGATCATACGAAGTGTAGTAGATTTACCACATCCAGACGGTCCAACGAAGATGATGAATTCTTTATCTTCTACTTCAAGGTTGAAATCCTTAACAGCTTCAAAGCCGTTCGGATATTTTTTGCATACGTTCTTTAATGATAAACTAGCCATTTTTAATTACCTCCTAAAATATGTACATCGTGTTTTGAACATTGTTTTTGTTCTCTTTCAACTAAGACTACTATACCTTATTCCGTATTTTTTGGCTATATGTGGATTCCATAAAGATTCCGTTCTTTTGTTGTGTGTTCTGCCCATGTGCTCTTCCGAGATTCCCGCTTTTCGTCAGAGTGACGAAAAGTGGACTTTTTCATGTACAATTTGACGAATCACTTTCTTCCTGTGCTTCCAAAACCGCCACGGTCTTCCCCGGTCAGTTCCTCCACCTCATCAAACACGATCTTCGGCTGATGCTTCTGGATGCGGAACTGGCAGATGCGGTCATTGACATGGATCTCAGTATCCCGCATGGCGATGACCGGCATGCGCCACCAGTCATTCGGTCCGCAGTAAGTCTCATCGATCAGTCCCATATGGTTGGATTGAATAATGCCGAAATTCTTGTAGGTACTGCTTCTCGGGATCACACACGCCTCATAGCCTGCCGGCAGCTGCATGGCAATGCCTAAGTGGATCATTGCGAACTCGCCTTTTTTTAAGGTCACATCCTCTGCGGCACGCAGATCGATCCAGTCGCTTTTGCCGTCGATATAACATAACTTTTCTATTTTGTCATTCAGATATTTGATCTTTATCGTCTCTTTTTGTTCCATTGTCTCTCCTAATTCCATTCCAGGTCATCGTGTTCCGGCTTTTTATCGCGGAGCATCAGATCCATCACTGCCTCTTTCGCTGATTTTCCATCAAAGAGCACTTCGTTGACCTGCTCAATGATCGGCATAGACACATCATATTTCGCGGAAAGTTCCATTGCCGCCTTCGCCGAGTAAACGCCTTCTACGACCATTTTTACTTCCTTCATCGCTTCTTCCATTGTGTAGCCCTCGCCGATCAGCATACCCGCCTTGCGGTTTCTGCTGTGCTTGCTCGCGCAGGTCACGATCAGATCCCCGATTCCTGTAAGACCGCTCAGTGTCTCATATTTTGCGCCCATTTTAAGTGCGAGACGCCCGATCTCCGAGATCCCGCGTGTGATCAATGCCGCCTTCGTGTTATCGCCGTATCCGAGTCCGTCCGCCATTCCGGCCGCCAGCGCGATCACGTTTTTTAAGGATGCCCCAAGCTCCATGCCAAGCACATCCGGGCTGGTGTAGACACGCAGCACTTCATTCATAAAGGTAGACTGTACCAGCTCTGCCGTCTCTTTTCGCTTTGCGCCGGCAACCAGTGTCGTCGGCAGTCCGATCCCGACTTCTTCCGCATGGCTCGGTCCGCAGAGTACCGCGACCTCTGCCTGCGGGATCTCCTGCTCTAAGATCGCGGAAAGCGTCATAAGCGTTCCTTCCTCGATCCCTTTTGCCACGCTCACAAGCAGCTGCCCATCCTCCACATACGGCGCCATTGATTTTGCCGTACTGCGGATATAAGGGGAAGGTACCGCGACCACCAGCATATCCCTTCCGCTTATCGCTTCTTTCAGGTCTGTGGTAAGCCCGATCTCCTCCGCGATCTTCACACCCGGAAGTTTATCCTTGTGTTCACGCTCTTTTTTTAACATATCGATCTCGTCCTGCGCGATCGACCAAATCGTTACCTCATGTCCGTTTTTATGTAAAACAACCGCAAGCGCTGTTCCCCAGCTTCCTGCTCCTAATACACTGATCTTTGCCATTACACCCTCCTTAGCTTTTATGCTTCATGGAAAATTTGTTTTCCGTTCCGTGCATCAGGCGTCCGATGTTGCTCTTATGACGCCAGATCGCCATCCCGGTGATCACCGCGCTCAGAATATATAACTCCGGCAGATATCCTTCCGACACATGAAACCAGCCCATCTGCCCGAAAATGACCGTCTGCAGTAAGAAACTGAGCACGACCAGGATCGATCCCACCGACACATAGCGCGTAATTGCCACCGCGAGTACAAAAAGTGCCAGACAGACCGGAATCTCAAACGGACAGAACGCGACCAGAAGTCCCGCTGTGCAGGCAATTCCCTTTCCGCCTTTAAACTTTAAGTAAAATGGGAAATTGTGTCCGAGGATCGCGCCAAAGCCTGCGTAAAGCTCCAAAAGCTTTAACATGTCGGCTCCGTCCTTCCGGAACAAAACGCGCACCAGACAGATCGCGAGCACACATTTAAAGCAGTCTCCCAAAAATGTGACCGCGCCTGCCTTCCATCCGAGATTTCTTAAAGTATTTGTCGTTCCCGCGTTTCCGCTTCCCATCGTGCGGATATCCACTTTCTGTGATTTTCCGTAAAAGTAACCGGTCACGAAACAGCCGCAGAAATAGCCGATGACCAGAGCAAGTACACGCTGTAATATCTCCATCTTAGGACTCTCCTTTTCTCTCCCGGATAATGAAGCGAAGCGCGGTTCCACGGAAGCCAAACGCGTCACGAATCCGGTTCTCTATATATCGGGTATAGGAAAAATGCATCAGTTTCTTGTCATTTACGAATACAACGAAGGTAGGCGGTTTGACCGATACCTGTGTGATGTAAAAGATCTTTAAACGTTTTCCCTTGTCAGATGGCGGCTGCTGCATCGCAACTGCTTCCGCTACGATCTCATTTAAGACACCCGTTGCCAGACGCATGGAATTGTTCGCCATGACCACATCGATCATTTCATAAAGTTTATTTAAACGCTGTCCGGTCTGTGCTGAGATAAAAAGGATCTCCGCATACGGCATAAAGCTTAATACCTGACGGATACGGTCTGAGTGCTCCTTGACCGATTTGTCATTTTTTTCGATCGCGTCCCACTTATTGACCGCAATGATGATTCCTTTTCCACGGTCATGCGCGATTCCCGCAATCTTTGCGTCCTGCTCCGTAACACCCTCGGTCGCGTCGATCACGATCACGACAACGTCCGCGCGCTCTACCGCCGTAACGGCACGGATGATACTGTAACGCTCCAGTTCTTCCTTGATCTTGCTCTTTCTGCGAAGTCCGGCAGTATCAATAAAGACATACTCCCTGCCGCAGTATTTCACAGCCGTATCGATCGCGTCCCTGGTCGTTCCCGCGATATCCGATACGATCACGCGCTTCTCTCCGGTCAGCTTATTGATCAGGGAGGATTTTCCTACATTTGGCTTTCCGATCACCGCGATCTTCGGGCGGTCATCTTCCTCCTCCTCTGCGTTCCTCTCCGGGAAATGTGCGCTCACTTCGTCAAGCATATCTCCGATCCCCAGCATGGAAGCCGCGGAAACCGGGATCGGTTCCCCGATTCCCAGATTATAAAACTCATAGACATCCGGCATATACTTTTTGAAATCATCGACTTTATTGACCACAAGCACGACCGGCTTTTTGGAACGGCGCAGCATGTTTGCCACCTTTTCATCCGCATCCACAAGCCCCTGTCTGACATCCGTTATAAACATGATCACATCCGCTGTGTCGATCGCGATCTGCGCCTGCTCCCGCATCTGGGAAAGAATGATATCATCACTGTCCGGCTCGATTCCTCCGGTATCGATCAGGGTAAATGCTTTATCTAACCAGGAAACATCCGCGTAAATGCGGTCTCTTGTCACACCCGGCGTATCTTTGACGATTGAAATGCGTTCTCCCGCCAGCACGTTAAAAAGCGTAGACTTTCCAACGTTCGGGCGTCCTACAATCGCTACTACTGGTTTACTCATATATTTCCTACTCCTTATTTCTATGCACGGCATAAAAATGCCACTTTCAGTTTCTTTTCATCAAAATAAATCGGGTAATACCCGACCGCTTGATTTTACAATATCTCTTCCCTGTTGTAAAGCCTTTTTCCCATCCAGGCTCTCTATGTGCCATAAAAGGACAGGAAAAAAGCCGCCCGATCCGGCAGCTTTTCTCCTCGTTTTCTATTCGATATAATCTACATCCTGATAACGCATATTGTAATCCTGATAGGTGATCAGATCGCTCTCATCCGTGATCGCCCCGATCTCTTTTAACGCGGCGATCGTGTGCTTACACTTCTTTCCGATCGTCAGATAAGCACTGCAGCTCTGCGAAGAATACCTTTCATTATAAGAATCGCTATAATATTCCTCCCTGATCTGATCGTCCGGGAAATAAGAGCCGTTCTTGTTATAGAATTGAAGTCCGATTGCATTGATATAGATCTGATCGCTCATATATCCGGAGTTGTCCGTACTCATTTGAAAACGGATCGCATCTTCATAATTTCCCTCGCTGATGTCTTTTATCAGTGCTTCATAGACGATCTTCGCGTTCTGTGCGTTGAAGCTCAGATCATTTTCGTTATCGTACTGATCAACATCCTGATTGTACCGCTCCAAATAACCGCTCTGCGGCACATTATCCTCATAGTACACGCCAAACTGTGCTTTCATCACATTTTCCGGTCGTTCGAGGATCGTAACCGCCTGGCCGATCACAGAATTTTTATCTTCGATCTCTTCCTGGGTTGCCGGCACTGCATAATAGCGTTTGACTTTTGAGCCGTCCTTTAATTTATAGCTGATCGCGATACCATAGGTCGCATTTCCTTCCGCCGCATAGGCTTCCAGTTCACTCTTCTTTCCGATGATATCCTTATGGAGATCGATCAGTTCCTCAATCTCTTTTTCGTCTGTCAGAGCCAGTGAATTGTACTCAAGACTTGCCATTTTCACTTCTGAGACATCCGGTGTCCATGATTCAATGCCGAACACATCAAATTCCAGCATGCATAACAGCACCACCATGCAGGCAGAACCAATTCCAAGTTCCGCAAAACGTTTTTTCGAAAATACCTTAAATTTCTTTTCCAGAAACATCTGCGCAATGAAAAAGCTTACAACTCCAACGGCCAGTATCGCGCATAACGTGATCACAAATTCTTTGGTTCCGGAAACCGTGCCCTGGAAGATGGATCCAAATACCATTCCGCCAAGCAGCGCGCTGCAAATCGTCACACACCAGCGGAATACCGGTTTGACCCATCCGATGGAGATCAGATCGCCTGCGGACTCGATTCTCCGCTTACGATACGCAAAAAGCGCAAGCGCGATCAGCACAAAGGAAACAAGCACATAAACCAGTAAGGTCTTTCCACCATGCACATGATACGCATACCCGCCGGTATTTAAATATTCCGTCCCGATCCCAAGTTTCTTCGAAAGATAATACACCGGTGAAAGCACGGAAAATTTCGAGAGTGAGAAATCCGAATTGGACATTCCAAAGCACAGGAATGACACGATCACAGATCCGATCCCCTCTAACATGATCTCAACGAAATTAAGCGCCACATAGCAGACCGGAAGCGCCAGAAGCTGCCCGGTCAGCATTCCCACACAAACCGCCATGGAATAGAAAAAGAACATGTTTCCAAGCGCATACACCAAAGAGAGCATCAGATACTGCAATTCCGTAATACCGACTGCCGCACATACGAACACGCCGAGAAGCGTTGCGATCACCTGCGGTACCGCCATGAAAAGCAGACCGGAAAGGTAATTTGTAACAAAGAGTTCCTCCCTGCGCACCGGCAGTGAATGGATCATGTTCGCACTTTTGGCATTATATAAATAGGAAAAAAGAGCCATCGCAACAACCGCAGCGACTAAAAACGGCAGGATCGGTGACATGACCGCCCTCATCAGGTTTACATAACTATTTGTCCGTTCTACCGCCCGCTCTGCTTCTATCGTATAATATGCCACATTTCTGCTGCAGATATAGATACCAAACGGGATCTCAAACAGGCAGATCACAAGATATCCAAACCAGACCGGCCAGTAATGTGTAAAATTCTTCTTGAAAATCGTTTTATTAAAAAAGGATATCTTTGACTGCATAATCCACCCCTCCCAATTCGTAAATAAAGATTTCTTCCAGTGTAAGCGGAAGAACGTCCACCAGCATCGGATTTAAACGCTCGATCTGCTTTTTCGCTTCTGCCGGGTTTCCCTTGACGATCAGCGTATACACTCTTCCGGTATTTGACATATGAAGCACTTCAAAGCCATCCGGAAGCTTTGGCATCTCCGCCTGGAACGCGGTCTGTATCTTGCAGACGCTTCCCTGCAGTTCACTTAAGGACCGCTCTAAGATCACCTTTCCCTGATGCATGATCCCAACGTGGTCGCAGACATCTTCCAGCTCACGCAGATTGTGAGAGGAAACAAACACCGTTGTCTCATGCTCGGAAACATCCGCCATGATGATACTCCAGATCTGTCTGCGCATGACCGGATCGAGTCCGTCTACCGGCTCATCCAGGATCAGGATCTCCGGTCTGCAGCAGATCGCAAGCCAGAACGCCACCTGCTTTTGCATACCTTTGGAGAGTCTTCGGATGCTCCGCTTGGTATCGATGTTCGGGAAGAATTTCCGCATCTTCTCAAACAGTTTTTCGTCAAATTTCGGATAAATTCCCTGATAAAACCGCTTCATCTCCATGGTGTCCGCCTGCATGAAATAAAACAGTTCATCCGGTATGTACGCAAATTTTTCTTTTACCGCAGGATTTTCAAAAACCGGCATTCCATCGATCAGAACCGTTCCCGCATCCTGCTTGTATACGCCTGTGATATGGCGGATGATCGTTGATTTTCCCGCGCCGTTCGGGCCGACTAACCCGTAGATATCTCCCTTTCCAACGTGGAGTGTTGTACCGTCAAGCGCCCGGAATCCGTCAAACTCCTTGACCACATTTGAAACTTCTATCATTCTCTCTTTCCCCCTTCTCCAAGATCCGTAATCCGCTCTGTCAGCGCTTCCGGTTTTACAGATAAATAGAGCAGCTCTGATGTCACACTGTCAAACTGCAAAAACAGTTCTTCCTTGCGGATCTCAACCACATCATCCTGTCCCGCCGCAAATGTGCCTTTTCCGGAAACGGTATAGATATACCCCTCACTTTCCAGCTCCTTATACGCACGCTGTATCGTATTCGGGTTGATCGCCAGACTTGCCGCAAGCTCCCGGACAGAGGGAAGTTTCTCCCCGGTCTCGATCGCTTTTGAAACCAGCAGATGCTTCAGTCCATCTTTGATCTGTTCATAAATCGGTTTTGCATCACGATAATTTAACTGAATCAAATCCGTCTCTCCTCCTGTTATTTATTATACAGCCCCTTTTTGCTCTGACTGTACTATCTGTATTGATACACTTAATATAGCATGACGGGGCTTTCGATACAATAAAGATAAACAGAGGATTTCTTTAAGAATTTATGAATATGCCGCGCCCTGTTATGGACGCAGCATCAAGAACGCGCCGAGATTGCCGCGCTTTCCGTGGCTTGCACGGTGTGAGAAAAGATACCTGTCATTGCAGCAGGTACACAGATTTGTCGTTGCGATATGTTCCGGTCTGACACCGGCATCTGACAGGATAAGTTCATTTGCCCGCCAGAGATCCAACTGATATTTGCCGTTTCCTTTATCTCTTAAGATTTCTTTTTCTCTGCCCGGAAACGCAGCGCAAAACGCGTCCGCAACATCCGCGCTCACTTCATAGCAGTCCACACAGATTGATGGTCCGATCGCGCAGATCAGATCCTCCGGTCTTGTTCCATACGCGTCTTTTAACGCCTGTACTGTTTTTTCTGCCATGCGTTTTACGGTTCCCCTCCATCCGGAGTGTGAAAGCCCGATTGCGCGATGAACGGGATCTACGAAATATAAAGGCACACAGTCCGCAAAAAAAGCACAGAGCACAAGTCCCGCTTCGTCCGTAATGATTCCGTCCACATCCCGGTAATCGCGTTCGCGCAGTAACCCCTTTCCCGCATCCGCGCCGGTCACTTTCCGCACACAGGTCGTATGGGTCTGATCCGTAAACACCATTTTTTCAAAAGGGACGCCCATTGCCTCCGCGATCCGGTGGAAATTCGTTTCTACTGCCTCTCTGTCGTCTCCTCTTGTAAAGCTTAGGTTCATGCTTGAAAAGATGCCCTCGCTCACACCGCCCATCCGGGTGGAAAAGCAGTGCTCTACCATTCCGGTCTTTTCAAGCAGCGGATATTTAAGCAGCGGAACCTCAGAGCCGTCCGCGGCATGGCATTTTTCCAGATATAAACTGTCTGTATCATTTTTTCGTTTTAATTCCATAATAAACTCCTGATCTGAATCATCTCTGATATTCGAACGCGTTTTTTTCATGCCGCACCGTACCGTCTCCGTAGATCGCGATCACATCAAAACGGCACGAAATATCCTCCGTGATCCCATGCGTCATACAGTAATAAGCTGCGGTCTGACAGATCCGTTTCTGTTTTCTTTTGTCTACCGCCTCCAGTGGATCTCCGTAGCCGTTCGTGCTGCGGTATTTCACCTCGACAACAATGAGTTCTCCCTCTTTGTCCGCCAGAATGTCGATCTCCCCGAAACGGCTTTTATAATTCTGTTCAAGGATCCGATATCCTTCTTTCCTTAAATACTGCGCCGCCTGTTCTTCGTATTCCGCGCCGGTTTTTCTCGTATTCATGCTATTTTTTGATTGCCTCCACTTTTCCGCGCAGACGATCCATGTCATCCACAAATACCAGGATCTGCGCCACCACATCATAAAGCTCCGGCGGGATCATATCTCCGATATCCAGCCTTGATAAGGTGGATGCCAGTTTGTCATCCTCGTAAAGCGGGACTTCATTCTCTTTCGCGGTTTCAATGATCCGCTCCGCGACCTCGCCTTTTCCGGTCGCAAGTATCTTAGGTGCGCGCTCTCCCGGCGTATACGCAACCGCTACCGCTGTTTTTTCTTTCTTTTTTCTATCCAACATATCTTATGCCCTCATATCAAAAGAATACCGGTGTACCATTCCGCCCGCCGGCTTGTCCCGCTTTAGGAAATCATCCACAAGATCCACTTTCTTTTCTTCATTTTCCACATCGATCCTGCACTGATATCCCAGTTTTTCCAGCTGCTGCTGCAAGAGCGGCACATGCGCCTCCACCACCTGATAGGATGCCTCATCCGACAGGTAAAATCGGGTTCCCACATTTTTCCCATGCATCTTTACCGAGACATCGGTGGAACCGAGATGCTCCATATCAAGATGCAAAAATGCGCTGAGCTCTCCGCCCTTTTCCGCAAGCTTCCTTTTATTGGTGTATACATACAGATCTCCCTTTGCATTCTGATGCGCCATCTTAAGCGGGATCTGCATATAAGTATAGGTCTGGTTTAAGACATTCATGAAATTGATGTTATTTGAAAGATCCGATGCCGCCTGCGCGGTCTGTGCGTTTCCGCCCGCTTCCGCAAGGATCTGCGAAAGCTGTCCCATCTGCCGATCCACCCGCGCGTAAAATTCGTTCATTTTCCCGGAATCTTTGATATCCTGCGGCTTTAAGAGCCACTCTTCCTCGAGGGCACTGCGGAGCACCTGCTGGTAAGACTTTCCGGCAAACAGTTTTCGCACCACATGTTCCCTGCCGTCTCCGCCATCCGCAAGCAGCCCGCTCAATTCTGTCAAAAACTGCTTTGGCGTAAGTTTGGAAATGTCTGTATCTTTGCCCGAAAGCTCTGCGTATACCGACTTTAAGTCCTCTAACTGCGCCGGATCCAAGACCGCCGCCAGTCTTGCCGGCATGCCGGCTTCCGCGCCACCATGCTGTGACGTCTGTGCGGCCGTCCCGGTCTCTGCAATCGTTTCTGCTGCCTGTGCGGTCTGCGCTGTTCCATTCTCTGCTGCTGCTTCCGTGGTCCGAGCTGCTCCGCTTTCTGTTACCGTCTCCGCCGCTTTTGCAGTCTGTGACGCTCCATTCTCTGCACCTGCTTCCGTAGTCTGCGCTGTTCCGGTCTTCGCCTCTCCTGCCACCAGATCCACCTGCGGCGTCTGTGACGCTTCCTGTCCCTTTACCGTCACACTGCCCGCAGTCTCTGTATCCGCGAGCATTGCCGTGATCTCTTTATGAAACGCGATCGCATCGGAAACCGACATCTTTTCGTCGCCCGCCATCTCCGGCAATGTCTCGAACAGTGTGTTCAGTTCTTTCATCATCGCATTCTGGTCTGTCTTATAATTTTCAAATGCAGCTGCGTTTTCCTCCGTGACCGGAAGCCCGAGTTTGGTCATCTCAACCAGCGTTGCCGGCGCAACATTCGGGTGGCTTCCCGACAGACGCACCATTGCCATCAGGCTGCTCTTGTCGATCGGCATCTGCTCCTGCATCATTGTATTGACTAACGTCAGGTTTTTATCATTCACATTGAGTCCCGCGGCATCGAGTGCCTTTAATAAGGTAGGATTTCCCTCCGGTCCGGTCTGGAACGGACGGATCTCAATCTGCATGCCGTTGTTGGATTTCACCTGAAAGAACATGGATTCCCCGACGTTTAATGAAACACCGGCGGAAAGCCGCGCTGACACGTTTCGCCCGTCGCTTAACCCCAGCAGCACTTCTCCGTTTTCCATCTCATTGACGGTCGCCTCAAAAACGCTCCCTGCCGGCAGCATGCGCATTGCCTGTGCCAGTGTCGGATTCGTGCCTGATACGCCGGTCGCATTTCCGGTTCCCTGTGAATTTACCGCTGTATTTCGATCATATTGTCCAAAAAGATCCGATATCTGCATAAACATCCATCCTTAAACAAAATTTTTGATAAAAGACGCGCGGTGAATCGGTGTCGGCCCGTATTTTTTAAGTGCCGCAATGTGCTCCGCCGAACCATAACCCTTATTCGAAGCAAAATCATACTCCGGCATGATCCTGTCATACTCCACCATCAGGCGATCCCTGGTCACTTTTGCCACAATACTTGCCGCCCCGATCGAAATGCTCTTCGCATCTCCCTTAATGATCGGCACCTGTTTTATGTCAACCTGTGGGATCGTAACCGCATCGTTTAATAATATATCGGGTTTTACCGCAAGATTCCTTATAGCTTCCCGCATTGCTTCGTAAGTCGCCTGCAGAATATTGATCTCATCGATCCTGGCAGGGCCTACCATACCGATCCCGACCGCGACCGCTTTTTCCATGATCTCATCATAGAGCATTTCACGCTTTTTTGCGCTCAGTTTTTTGGAATCGTTGATATACAAAATATCGCAGTCTTCCGGCAGGATCACCGCTCCCGCCACGACCGGTCCCGCAAGCGGGCCTCTGCCGACTTCATCGATCCCGCAGATATATCCGTAACCGTCATATTCTTTCTCATATTTTTTCAGCGCTTCGATCCTTGCTTTTTCCTGTTCCAGCTTTTCGATACGCTTTTTTGCCTGCGCGATCAGCGTCTTTACGCCGCTTCTTTCATCCAGACTGTACTTTTCTATAAAATCAGGCAACAGATTATCCTCTGCTGCCTTTAATTCTTCCCTGATCTCTCCGATTTTCTTTTCCATGCTGTTCCTCTTTTGTCTTTATGCATCCTGCTCCGGGCTCTCTAACGTCAATGCGCCCAGCTGTCCACTTCTGAATTCATCGATCACGAGTGCCGCCGCCTTGCTGTAGTCATACTCATTGCCCTTTTTTATGCATTTGCGGTTGACCGCGATCTCCTCTAACACCTTCGCTGCCGCGTTTTCGCCCTCTGCGGCTTCTTCCGCCACTCCGTAGCGGGCATGCAAAACGCCCGGATACTCCTCTAACATATACTCAATAAACAGCATTGCCAGCTCATCAATGTTTAGGATCTCATCCTTGATCGAGCCGATCCACGCCAGCCGCATTCCGACCTTCTGATCCTCAAATTTCGGCCAGAGAATACCCGGCGTGTCAAGAAGCTCCACGTTCTTATTGAGCCGGATCCACTGTTTTCCTCTCGTAACACCCGGTTTGTTTCCGGTCTTGGTACACGCTTTTCCCGCAAAAGTATTGATAAAAGTCGATTTTCCGACATTCGGGATCCCCACGACCATCGCGCGCACCGGACGGTTCAAGATCCCGCGCTTGCGGTCTCTCTCCGTCTTTTCCTTACATGCCTCCGCGATCACGTTCTGAACCGATTTCATCCCGTTCTTTTTTCTGGAATCCAGTTTTACCGCATAAAAGCCTCTGCCTTTAAAATAATCCATCCACTGCTCTGTCTTCTTATCATCCGCAAGATCCGCCTTATTCATCAGGATCAGACGCGCCTTGTTCTTTCCTAGCTCATCAATGTCCGGATTGCGGCTGCTCATCGGTATTCTGGCATCGACCAGCTCAATGACCAGATCGACCAGCTTCATATCCTCCTGCATCATCCGCTTTGCCTTGGTCATATGACCCGGATACCACTGAAACTGCATACTTCATCCTCCTGTTTTACTTTATAAATCCAAACCGGTCTCCCGTGGATATCACAAACCACGCTTTTCCGATAATATATTCCCGTTTGATATTTCCGATATTCGCATACCGGCTGTCCTCACTGTTATTGCGGTTATCCCCGAGCACAAAATATTCATCATCGCCCAGCGTAACTGCATCCGCCGCAAGCCCCGCGTCTTCGATCGATGCGACATCGACCTTTTCCGTAAACTCTGTTCCGTTTACATAGATCCTTCCATTCTTAATCTGTACGGTATCTCCCGGAACGCCGATCACACGCTTCACATAATAATGTGATTTTTCATTTCCATTTGGGAGAAATACGATGACATCATTTGCCTTTGGCCCGATCACCTTATACATAAAACGGTTGACCAGGATCTGATCCCCGTTTTCGAGCGTCTCCGACATAGACTGCCCCACCACGCTGGTACGCATTCCGATAAAATACACCAGCACAAACGCCATCATAAGCACAATGGCAATCTCAATGATCCAGGAAAAAATCTCTTTTAACAGCGGGAAATTCACATCTTTCTTCCTGCGGTTAAAATCCAGTCCTGTCCTTCTGTATCTTCTCATGCCGCTTTCCTCATAAAACAATAAGAGGAACAATTCACACTTTGAAATTGTCCCTCTCTCGCATTTCTTATTTTACTAATTCTTTTACTTTCGCTTTCTTACCGATACGTCCGCGTAAGTAATTCAGTTTCGCACGTCTTACTTTACCATGTCTTACAACTTCGACTTTCTCAACATGCGGAGAATGTAACGGCCAGGTCTTTTCTACGCCGACACCGTTTGAAAACTTTCTTACAGTGAAAGTCTCGCGGTTGCTTCCGCCCTGTCTCTTTAATACAGTTCCTTCAAAAACCTGAATTCTTTCACGGTTTCCTTCTTTGATCTTAGCGAATACCTTAACAGTATCACCAACACGGAATTCCGGTACTTCAGCTTTTAACTGTTCTGCTTCAATGCTCTTAATAATTTCACTTGCGTTCATTTTGTGACCTCCTGATTCTTTTGATGTTCTTAATACAATTTGTAACAGAGGACCATCGCGTTTATTTCACAACTATCCAATCTTACCATACTATTTACAGCTTGGCAAGACTTTTCTCACTAATTTTTTGCCATGCGATCTGTTCCGGGAAATCCGCTTCCCCCGCGCAGACCGTAATCCTGCAGTCTGCCCTCTCATACTCTTTAAAAAAGACCTCTGTGTCCCGCTTATGCGCCGGCAGCTCCTCCGGTTCAAGCACCAGAAACTGATCGAGACGCATGGTCAGGCCATCGCCGTTCCTTTTCGCAAAGCTTTCCTTTCTCGTCCAGAGCCTGCAAAAGGCTTCCGCTTTCTTTGGCTGTGCCTCCAGCCATGCAGATTCTTCCGGCGCAAAGAAGCGTTTTGCGAGCTGTAACGCCTTCACATCCTCACGCACGCACTCTGCGTCGATCCCGACCGCGCCTCCTGTGCTGTATGCGCACACCACATAGCCGCCGGAATGGGAAAGGTTCACATCCGCCCTTGTCCCATCGGAAAGATAAAGCAGGCGCTTCCCGTGCGCTCCCGTCTGAAAACGCGCAGTGCGCTCTGTCATGCCATGTTTTCGCAGCACCTGATCGAGCAGCCAGCCTGCGGCTATGCTCTGCCGCCTTGCATCTTCTTTTTTGCACCTGCGGATCTTTTCCAGCCGGTAATCCGAAAACAGTCCCACATAATTCTGCTCCTGAAAGAGCATCTCCCATGCCGGGGAATCCTGCGCGTTCCCGTCAAGCCCATAGACTTCGATCATAAATTCTTTCGCTCTTTCTCGGAAAGCTCCGCCCGCTTTAGCAGATCCGGTCTGCGCTCCTTGGTGCGTAAAATCGACTGTTCCCTGCGCCACGCATCCACTTTCGCGTGATCGCCGGATAAAAGGATCGGCGGGACTTTTTTCCCGTGCCACTCCTCCGGTCTGGAATACTGCGGATACTCGAGCAGACTGCCCTCAAAGGATTCCGTACTGCCGGATTCCTGATTGCTCAGCACGCCCGGCACCATGCGGGAGATCGCGTCCACCATGACCATCGCCGGAAGCTCGCCGCCGGTCAGCACATAATCTCCGATCGAGACATAATCCGTCACGATCTCCTCAAGCACACGCTCATCAATGCCCTCGTAATGTCCGCAGAGCAGGATCAGATCTTCCTCTTTTGCGTATTCCTTTGCCATTCCCTGATGGAACGTCGGTCCCTGCGGGGTCAGATAAACCGTCCGCGGACGATAGCCGATCTTCGTAACGATCGCCTGCCACGCGTCATAGATCGGCTGCGCCTGCATGACCATACCCGCTCCGCCGCCATATGGATAATCGTCCACTTTCTTGTGGCGGTCAAGCGTATAATCTCTGATATTGACCGCTTCGATGGATAAAATACCCTTTTCCACCGCGCGTCCGATGATGCTTGTGTTCAGTCCCTGCTCCACCATGTCCGGAAACAGGGTCAGTATATGAAATCTCATAATAACCTCTTTTATTTCTTATTGATATCCCGCAGTCCCTCCAACAGATGAAGTGTCATCACTCCGCCTTCGATATCCACGTTCTTTACGCAGTCCTTGATGGCCGGGACCAGAAGCTCGTCCTCCCCGTCTTTCTTAATGATGTAAACGTCATTTGCGCCGGTCTGCAGCACATCTTTGATCGTGCCGAGCTCCTCGCCCTCTTCGGTCACTGCGCGCATCCCGATCAGATCGGCAATAAAGTATTCATCTTTTTTTAACTTGACTGCATGTTCTCTTGTCACATAAAGGCTTTTGCCTTTATATTTTTCAATATCATTTATATTATCGATTCCCTTGAACTTCAAAATAACCAGGTTTTTAAAAAACTTCACCTGCGCGATCTCCAAAGGCAACTGTTCTTTTCCGGTATCCAAGATTACTTCTTTTAATTTTTTAAAGCGGTTTGCGTCATCCGTTGTCGGAAATACCTTGACTTCACCGCGCACGCCATGTGTTGTGGTGATCACACCTACCTGCAATAAATCTTCCAACCCATCTTCCTCCTGCTTTTCCCGATATCCAATGAGGGCACTGTAAAATATCCTGTCCATGCGGCTATTTTACAGTGCCCTCATTTTCATTACTGTACAATTTCTACAATAACTTTTTTGTTTTCTTTTGAGGCTGCTGCTTTCACTACAGAACGGATTGCTTTCGCGATACGTCCCTGTTTGCCAATTACTTTACCCATGTCGGTCTGCGCGACACGCAGCTCCACTACAAGGGCTTTGTCATTTTCGCTTTCAGTAACAACTACTTCATCCGGATGATCTACCAGTGATTTTGCAATTACTTCCACTAATTCTTTCATTACATTCACCTCACAAATCCCAAATGATTATTTTACGATACCGGTAGCTTTGAAAATTCTGTTTACAGTAGCGGTCGGCTGTGCGCCGTTTGCTAACCATTTCTTTGCCAGTTCTTCATTTACATGATATTCACTAGGATCTTTTGTTGGATCATAAGTTCCGATTTCCTCGATGAATCTGCCATCTCTTGGAGAATTCGCATCTGCTACAACGATTCTATAAAAAGGAGCTTTTTTCTGTCCTAATCTTCTTAATCTGATCTTTACCACTTTCTTTCACCTCCTTGCAGGGTATTTCTATCAAAATCAACAGTTATCTGTTGGATTCTGCAAATCTTAAAACGGGAATTTCATTTTCCCGAAGCCGCCGAGTTTTCCTCTGCCGCCTTTTCCGCCGAACATGCCCGGCATCTGTTTCATCATCTTTTTGGTCTGTTCAAACTGCTTGACCAGGCGATTGACCTCTGCGATATCCACACCCGCGCCCTGCGCGATCCGGCGTTTTCTGCTCGGATTTAAAATGGATGGATTGCTGCGTTCCTTCGGTGTCATGGAGTAGATGATCCCTTCCACACGCGCCATCTGTTTTTCATCGATCGCACTCTCGATCTGTGAGAGCTGCGCGCCGCCGATCCCCGGCATCATGCCGAGCACCTTGGAGATACCGCCCATTTTTTTCATCTGGTTCATGGATTCGAGATAATCATCAAATCCAAACTCAGCCTTTTTGAGCTTCTGCTCCATCTTTTTGGCTTTTTCCTCATCGAGGTCTTCCTGCGCCTTTTCAATGAGCGTCAAGACATCACCCATTCCAAGGATACGGGATGCCATACGATCCGGATAAAACTGCTCGAGATCGGAAAGTTTCTCACCCATACCGACATAAAGGATCGGCTTTCCGGTTACCGCACGGATCGACAATGCCGCTCCGCCTCTGGTATCACCGTCTAATTTGGTCAGGATCACGCCATCGATCCCGATCTTTTCATCGAAAGTGCCTGCGACATTCACGGCGTCCTGACCGGTCATCGCATCAACGACAAGGATCGTCTCTGTCACCTCGATATTTTCTTTTATCTCAACGAGTTCCGCCATCATCTCTTCATCTACATGAAGCCGTCCGGCAGTATCGATGATCACTACATTAAATCCGCCTTTTGCGGCATGTTCCATCGCGGCTTTCGCGATATCCACAGGACGGTTCTTATCTCCCATGGCAAATACTTCCACGCCCTGCTTCTCGCCATTGATCTTTAACTGATCGATCGCAGCCGGACGGTAGACATCACAGGCAACCAAAAGCGGTTTTCTGCCTTTTTGCTTTAACTTTCCGGCGATCTTCGCTGTCGTGGTCGTCTTACCTGCACCCTGAAGACCTGCCATCATGAGCACGGTGATCTCGTTCGACGGCTTTAACAAAAGCTCTGTCGTCTCAGATCCCATGAGTTTTACCATTTCCTCATTTACGATCTTAATGACCATCTGTCCCGGATTCAGACCGTTCATAACATCCGATCCGATCGCGCGTTCCTGTACCGACTTTGTAAACTGTTTTACCACCTTGAAGTTTACATCCGCCTCAAGAAGCGCCAGCTTGACTTCCTTTAACGCTGCTTTGACATCATCCTCGGTCAGGCGTCCCTTGCTCCGCAGATTGCGGAATACGTTCTGCAGTTTTTCTGATAAACTGTCAAATGCCATATTACAGCTCCTCTAATATCTCATTGGATAAATTCTCTATCTCGTTTAAAATCTGATCTTCCGGCTTTTCATGAAACTGTTTTGCCAGAATATGGATCTTTGATACTTTCTGCTTCGCGGAAAGGAACTTCGCTACCAGATGTAACTTCTCCTCGTAGCCTTCGAGCGTCCGGTTACAGCGTCTCACCATGTCGTGCACGCCCTGTCTGCTGATACCTTCATCCTTTGCGATCTCGCCAAGAGAGAGGTCATTAAATACAAAATCCTCATATATCCTGCGCTGATGTTCGTTCAAAAGCTCTCCGTAAAAATCATACAGATAAGCCTGTTCCAGCTTTTCTTCCATATCCGACTCCTTATCTGCGAACCTAGTGTATCATACAATAAAAGAAGCAGGGTGTCAAGTGTTTTTTCTTTACACCCTGCTTCTTTTTTGAAAAAGCCGCATTTAATGGAATAAATAAGCCAGTTCCACGATCCCGCCTGCCAGCGAAAGCAGCGAGAACGCCCCTGCCGCCACCTCGATCTTTCCCTCATGCAGAAAGAAATTCGCGGTGGAAAAGGCAAATACAAAGGCAAGCAGGGCGAACGGCAGGAATCTCACAGGCACGAAAGACACATGACCGATCCACGCGACAAAAACCGCCGCTCCAAAGCCCGCCGCAAAACAAAGAAGGAGAAGGATCACGAAAAAGATCCGTTTTTTAAAAGACGGTTTCTTTTCACTCCGCATCTCAACTTTTGCGATCTTCTTTTCCGCTTTTTTCGCCAGTTTCGCGTTGCGCGCGTCCTCTTTTTCCAGCTGTTTTCTTCTCTTTTCCTCCAGCTCGCGCCCCTTCATCTCTTCTTCAAACGCGGCTCTCTGCTGTTTTAAGTCTTCTTTTTCCTGTTTTTTCCGCTCTTTTTCCCGGAGCTTTTCTTCCCTTCGTTCCTGTCTTGTTACCTTTTCTTCTTTCGGCCGTTCTTCCTCAAAAATGTCTTCGCTTCTTCCAAACATTCGCTGCCCTCCGCCATTTTCTTTCCAAAAAACTTACAGATTTGCCTGAACTACTTTCGGTTTGTAACCGTTTTTCTCCAGTGCGCTTATGATCTTGTTCTTGTGATCGGTTCCAAACGATTCCATCGTGATACGGAGTTCTACCTGCGCGGTACGGTTTGTTGTAACGAACTGGTTGTGCTCCAGTTTTACTACGTTACCCTGCTCTTTTGCGATCGTATCCGCCACCTTGCAGAGTTCACCCGGCTTATCCGGAAGCAGTACCGATACGGTAAAGATACGGTCGCGAAAAATCAGTCCCTGCTGTACGACCGATGACATCGTGATCACATCCATGTTTCCGCCGCTTAAGATGGAAACCACACGTTTGTCCTTCACATTCAGATGCTTTAAAGCGGCAACCGTAAGAAGGCCGGAATTTTCCACGATCATCTTATGATTTTCCACCATATCAAGGAAGGAAACAACTAACTCATGATCTTCTACGGTAATGATGTCATCCAGATTTTTCTGAAGATACGGGAAGATCTTCGATCCCGGTGTCTTTACCGCGGTTCCGTCCGCGATCGTGTTGACGTTCGGAAGCGTCGTCACTTTTCCGGAAGCCAGGGACGCCTTCATACATGCAGCGCCCGCCGGCTCCACGCCGATGACTTTTACCTTCGGATTTAAGAGCTTGGCAAGTGTGGACACACCGGTCGCAAGTCCGCCGCCGCCGATCGGAACGAGGATATATTCCACAAGCGGAAGTTCTTTAAAGATTTCCATCGCGATCGTTCCCTGTCCGGTCGCAACCGCCGGATCATCGAACGGATGCACGAACGTATAGCCCTTTTCCTCGGCAAGCTTTAACGCATACTCACAGGCTTCATCATAAACATCCCCGTGAAGGATCACCTCTGCGCCATATCCTTTGGTGCGGTTTACCTTGATAAGCGGTGTCGTCGTCGGCATAACGATCACTGCCTTGACACCATAACATTTTGCCGCGTAGGCAACGCCCTGCGCATGGTTTCCGGCAGATGCCGTGATCAGCCCCTTCTTTCTTTCCTCATCGGAAAGTGTGCTGATCTTATAATAAGCGCCGCGCACTTTGTACGCGCCGGTATACTGCAGATTTTCCGGTTTTAAATAAACCTTGTTTCCACTCTGTCCGCTCAGATACTCACTGTATACAAGCTTTGTCTCCAACGTTACTTCTTTTACTTTCTCACTTGCTTCCTCAAACTTATCCAATGTCAACATCTTAATCATTTTCTCCTTCCTCGTGTTCCTGTGCTCCCTCACCACGGTCGAACAGCGCGTTCACAAATTCTTCCGGGTCAAACTTCTGCAGATCATCGATTGTTTCACCGACACCGATGTATTTCACCGGGATCTGTAATTCGGACTGGATCGCCACTGCGATTCCGCCCTTTGCCGTTCCGTCCATTTTGGTCAGGATGATTCCGGTCAGATCCGTCACTTCCGCGAACTGTTTTGCCTGTGCGAGCGCGTTCTGTCCGGTTGTGGCATCCAACACTACCAGTGTCTCACGGTATGCGTCCGGATATTCTTTTTCCAGGATCCGGTTGATCTTTCGCAATTCTTCCATCAGGTTCTTCTTGTTGTGCAGTCTTCCTGCCGTATCGCAGAGAAGGACATCCGCGTTTCTTGCTTTTGCCGCCGCAACCGCGTCATAAATGACTGCCGCCGGGTCGCTTCCCTCCTGGCCGCCGATCATGTCCACGCCGGCACGGTTCGCCCATTCTTTTAACTGTTCTCCTGCCGCCGCGCGGAATGTATCTGCCGCCGCAAGTACCACTTTCTTTCCCTGCGCCTTTAATTTTCCCGCAAGCTTTCCTACAGATGTTGTTTTTCCCACACCGTTGACACCAACGATCAGTACCACCGACTTTTCTTCCTCAAACCGGTACGCGGTCTCTCCCACCTGCATCTGTTCTTTGATGCTTTCGATCAGAAGTTCCTTGCACTCATCCGGCTTCTTGATGTGGTTTTCCTTCACCTTCTGCTTTAAGGATTCCAAAATATTTTCTGTCGCGGAGACTCCGATATCTCCCATGATGAGGATTTCCTCGATCTCTTCGTAAAAATCCTCATCGATCTGAGAAAAGCCGCCAAACACCGCGTCTATCCCGGATACGATATTATCTCTTGTCTTGGTCAGTCCCGATACGAGACGACTGAAAAAACCTTTTTTCTCTCCCATCTTCTGCCCTTCTTTCTTTTTTGCTACTGTTCCAGATCATTTTCGATCAGATTTACCGATACCAGCGTGGAAACGCCCTTTTCCTGCATGGTGATACCATACAGACGATCTGCCGCATTCATGGTTCCTCTTCGGTGCGTGATCACGATAAACTGTGTATTTTTCGTCAATTTATGCAGATACTGCGCAAAACGGTCTACGTTTGAATCGTCGAGCGCCGCCTCGATCTCGTCCAAGAGACAGAACGGAGACGGTTTCAGATTCTGGATCGCAAACAAAAGCGCGATCGCCGTCAGCGACTTCTCGCCACCGGAGAGCTGCATCATGTTCTGGAGCTTCTTTCCCGGCGGCTGCGCGATGATACGGATGCCGCATTCCAGGATGTCCTCATCCTCCACCAGTTCCAGGGTTCCCTTTCCGCCACCGAAAAGGTCCTTAAACGCCTTGTCAAATTCATGCTGGATCTCTGCGAATTTTTCTGTGAACTGCTTACGCATTCCGCTGTCCAGATCCTCGATCACGCCGATCAACGTCTTCTCGGCTTCGATCAGGTCATCATGCTGGTTTTTCAAAAACTCGTAACGCTCGGAGAGTTCCTTGTAATCCTCAATCGCATTGACATTGACATCCCCGAGTTTGCGGATCTCCTCTTTTAACGACGCGATCATCTTTTTTAACTGCGGAAGATCCCCATACTCCTCCCTGCGCAGTTCTTCTGCCGCATGAAGTGTCAGTTCGTATTCTTCCCACATATAATTGTTCTGGTATTCCTGTGCTTCCTCGAGTTTTTCCCTCTGGGAATTCAAACGGAAGATCTCCTTGTCAAGTTCTCCGACGCGTTTGGTGATATCCTCGCGTTTCTGAAAGAATCCCTTATATTCCGCAGACATCTCTTCTTTTTTTGCCTGGTCTTCTTTTAACTGCTTCTCCAGATCCGCATGGCTGCCATCCGAGGCAAGGATCGTCTTTTCGATCTCCTCGATGTCGTGTTTTTTCTTCTGGACATCACCTTTTGCCTCTTTTGCCTGATTTTTCAGGGAATCCGCTTCTTCTTTCAGATGCGCGATCTCCCGGTCGATACGTCCGGTATTTTCCAGGATAAATTCTTCCTTCTGTAAAAATCCTGCCTCTTCCATCTGGATCTTCGCCGCTTTTTCCTTCGCGGCATCTTCCGCTTTGGTCTGTTCCTCTAACACGCTCTGGAGCCGGTTGTTTTCCTCTCCGATCTCCTTTTCGCGTTTTGCCATGACTTCGATCTCGTCTGTGATCTTTTCCTTGTTTTCCGCAATCTCCGCGATCTGCGCCTCGATCTCTTTGCTCTCGCGTCTCAGACCTGCATAGACATTTTCGCTCTCTTCCTGTCTGTCCTTTGCGCGTTTTAAATTCATTTCCGCGGTGTTCTGTGCAAGATACTGCTCCTGCAGTTTTACTTTCGCGGACTCGATATCCTCAGCAAGAAGCGCCTGCGCGGTCTTTATCTCTTCCGACCTTGCCCTGCAACTTTTGATCTGTGCCACCAGCTCTTTCATGCTCTGTTCAAGCGTGTCGATCTCCCGCTTTCTTCCAAGCAGATTGCTGTTATTTTTAAACGCTCCACCTGCCAGCGAACCGCCCGGGCTTAGATATTCCCCTTCCAGCGTGACGATATGTAACGAATACTGGCTTTTTTTCGCCAGTGCCAGTGCATGGTCGATCGTGTCTGCCACAAGCACCCTGCCAAGCAGATAGGAAAGCACGCCCGCATATTTTTCCTGCGTCTGCACCAGTGTATTCGCGAATCCGAGGATTCCTTCCTCCGCCAGATACTTCTCGTTTTTGGAATTATCTTTTCCACGGACACTGGTCAGCGGCAGAAATGTTGCGCGTCCCAGACGGTTTTTCTTTAAATAACCGATCATCCGCTTCGCGGTCGTCTCATCCTCCGTCACGATATTCTGGATATTTCCGCCAAGCGCTGTCTCAATCGCGGTCTCATACTTTTTATCCACTTTAATGAGATCCGCCACAACGCCAAGAAGTCCGGCTTCGTTCTCTTTTTGTTCCATCACTTTGCGGATACTGTTTCCGTATCCCTCGTAACGCTCCGCGATGTTCTTTAACGATTCCAGCTTCGACTGCTCCTTGTGGTAGGAAAGTCTCGCCGTATCCAGCGTCTCGTTTACTTCCCGCTGTTTTTTCTTCCATTCCGCAGCTTTCTGCTCCATCTCCTGCATGGAAGAATTTAAGTCTGAGATCACCTCACAGGTCTTTTTATATTCTTCCTCATACTGCCCGAGGACATTCTTTAAATCATTTTCCTCGCTCTTCCGCTCCAAAAGCCGCTTGGTGAGTTCCGCCTTACGGATGTTGATCTGCTCTAACATCGTATCGTAACGCTGTTGTCCCGCTTTGATCGATGCCTTGTTATTTAAAAGGGCAATGATCTCGCTCTTGCCCGCTTCCATGCGTGCGCTGCACTGCGCGATCTCATCCCGGATCTTTTTTAAATCCTCTTCCGCCTGCCGCCGCTTCGCGCCGGTCTCTTCAAGCCCCGCAGCCAGTTCTTTTTTCCGCTCCTCGTAAGTTGCGCGCTCCGCCTGCTTTGCTTCCTTCTCCCGCTCGATCGCGTCCAGACGGCTCTTTAAATGCTCATCGGTAAGTTCCGCCGTGTGGATCTGTTCACGCAGGACATTGATCTGCCCTTCCAGCTTTCCTTTCATAACGCTGGTGTTACTCAGCTGATCCTTGGTCTGGTCGATCTTTTCATCAAGCGCTTCCATCTCGCGTTCCAGCTTCTCATACTCGGATTTAATGCCCTCGTAGGATTCATTCGCCTCTTTTAACTCGTCATCCGCGATCCGGTACTTACCGGCCACTTCTTTTTGCTGTTCCTCGATCCTCTTTGTTTCCAGAAGAAACATATTGACATCGTAAGTTTTCAGTTCTTCTTTTTTCTGAAGATAGATCTTCGCGGTTTTCGCCTGTTTTTCCAGCGGAATAACCTGGCGCTCAAGTTCCGACAAAATGTCATTGACACGGACAAGGTTCTCCCGCTCGTCCGCCAGCTTTTTCTGCGCCGCAGCCTTTCTGCGCTTAAATTTTACGATTCCTGCCGCTTCGTCAAAAAGTTCTCTCCGTTCCTCCGGCTTACCGTTTAGGATCTTTTCGATCTGACCCTGTCCGATGATGGAATATCCCTCTTTACCGATACCGGTGTCATAAAACAGTTCGTTGACATCCTTAAGACGGCACGGATTTCCATTCAAAAGATACTCGCTCTCGCCGGAGCGGTACACGCGACGTGCTACCGTGACCTCCGCGAAATCCACTGCCAGCTTGTGATCCGAATTGTCCAGTGTGATCGCGACATACGCATAGCTTAACGGTTTCCTGTTCTCGGTTCCCGCAAATATGATATCCTGCATGCTGGCACCACGAAGCTGTTTTGCGCTCTGCTCACCGAGCACCCAGCGCACGGCATCCGCGACATTACTCTTTCCACTGCCGTTTGGCCCCACAATGCCGGTAATTCCGTTATGAAAATCAAAAACGATCTTATTGGCAAAGGATTTAAAGCCGTGTACCTCAATACTCTTTAAATACATATTCTCTCCCGTTTCCTGTCTGTTACTTTTTCAGTTTCAGCAATGCCTGATAAGCCGCTTCCTGTTCCGCCGCTTTCTTTGTGTGTCCCTCGCCCTTTCCGATCAGCATTTCTCCGATCCAGGCCTCGACCATAAAGTGTTTGTCATGATCCGGTCCTTCTTCCCCGACAAGGCGGTAACACAGTTCCTCCTTGTAGGATGCCTGCACTACCTCCTGAAGGATAGTCTTGCTATCATAAAAGAGCTGCTTATGTTCAATATCCGTCAGAATAAATTTTAAGATAAACTCTTTTGCACTAGCAAAACCACCGTCTAAATAAATGGCACCGATAACCGCTTCAAGCGCGTCCGAAAGAATGGACTTGCGTTTTCTTCCGCCCGTCATATCTTCTCCCTTGCCAAGCAGGAGATAATCGCCAAGATTCAGCTGTCTGGTACAAAACGCCAGTGTCGGCTCACAGACCAGGCTCGCGCGCATCTTCGTCAGATCGCCTTCCGGCAGTTTCGGGTAATTTAAGTATAAAAACTCACTTGACACGATCTCAAGCACCGCATCTCCCAGAAATTCGAGACGTTCATTGTCCGATCCCTTTTTCATATGTTTTTCATTGGCATAGGAACTGTGTGTCAATGCCTGTGAAAGCAGTCCCGGTGTTTGAAACTGATATCCGATCACCTCTTGAAACTCTAATTGTTTTCTCATCTTCTTCTCCTCACCGCAGTAATTTCTCTTCTATTATGAAACGAAAGATAAAGCCCTTCTAAAAGGGCTTTATCTTTCGTCTCTCTGATCCGCCAAAAGAATCCAGCGCGATTAGTTGTTTAACGCATTTTTGATCTGCTCTACCGCATCTGAAACGGTAACGATCTTTTCTGCTTCTTCATTTTCGATCTCGATATCGAATTCTTCCTCTATTCCCATAATGATCTGGAACACATCCAGGGAGTCTGCTCCCAGATCATCCACAAATGTTGTGTCCATTGTGATCTCATCTTCATCCACATTTAATACTTCCGCAATAATTTTTTTTAACTTTTCGAATTCCATACGTCATTTCCTTTCTATGCTTCTGTCTTTTCCTCAGAAACTATAATATTTTTTTTGATCTTTCCATTGATATCTTCATTCTTAAATGTGACACACTGAATGATGGAGTTGGTTACCTCCATTGCCTTTGCACTGCCGTGTGTCTTTACGACCAGTCCGTTCAGGCCAAGCAGTGGTGCTCCGCCGTATTTGGAAGCGTCAAACTCTTTTAACGTCTTTTTCAATGCCGGAAGCGCCATTGCCGCTCCGATCTTGCTTGTCACACTGCTCATCATGCCCTGCTTTACGAGGCTGATCAGTGTAGAGCTGAGCCCCTCATACAGCTTTAAGATGACATTTCCCACAAACGCTTCACAGACAATTACATCCGCTCCGCCATGCGGGATCTCTCTGGCTTCGATCGAGCCAACGAAATTGATATCGGTACACGCCTTGAGTAACGGAAATGTTTCTTTGACTAACGCATTTCCCTTATCTTCCTCTGCCCCGATATTTACGATCGCCACTCTCGGATTCTTGATCCCAACTACATGTTCCATGTAGATCGACCCCATCTTCGCGAACTGCACCAGATGGGAAGGACGCGCATCCACATTGGCTCCGCAGTCGATGAGGAGTGAAACGCCGCTCTCGGTCGGGATGATCGGCGCAAGCGGCGGCCGCTCGATCCCACGGATCCTTCCGACAATAACCTGTCCGCCGACTAAGATCGCTCCGGAACTTCCTGCTGAGACAAACGCGTCTGCCTCTTTGTTTTTTACCATATTCATTCCCACTACGATCGAGGAATTTTTCTTCTTACGGATCGCATTGACCGGAGGCTCGGCAGTTTCGATAACCTCTTCCGCATGTACGATTCCGATCTTGTCTTCCGGATACTGATACTTTCCTATCTCTTCCTTAATGACATCTTCCTGTCCTACCAGGATCACTTTTATGTCGTCCCGCATATTGACTGCGTCGATCGCACCTTTCACCATCTCGCCCGGTGCATGATCTCCGCCCATCGCGTCTAATACTACTGTCGTGATCTCCTGCATGTTCTCCCTCCTTACGGACTGCTGTCACATATCTATATCAAAATATACTATATCTTATTCTATAAATCAACCAAAAATAAATCTAGTACTCACGGTTGCGTTCATCCTCAGACTCACGGTCTTCCTCGGACATGTACTTTCTGAAAATGCCTTCCATGATATAACTCTTGATCCACATGTAAAGTCCCGGAAGCAGAACGATCAGAAATCCGAATAAGTAGAGTAAAACCGCGCATCCTACAAACATTGCAAATATCAGAAGTGTCTTAGGCAGATGCGCAAACGCCAACAGCAGCGCGTTTTTCATGATCGCCTTTGTTGTATTCGCGAAACGTCCGATATATGGGAAAACATATACCGCCCACATGATCACGAACGCGAGTACGATCGTAAAAAAGATATAGATCTTGCCGATGCCATATCCCGCAGCCGCAAATTTCCACATTACATAGGTATCAAAGCACATTAACAATGTCAGTCCGAGTGTCACCAGCCAGACGATCGTAGACTGTTTGAAATTGGCGCGGAACGCCCCCCAGAAATCTTTCCAGACATAACCGCGGTTATGTTTTAAGACCTTGTTTGCCGTGTAATACAGCGCCGTATTTGCCGCGCCGATCGTAATGATCGGAATGCAGGCAAGCAGCCAGACGATGCTCAGGTAACATACATTGAAAAACTTATCCAGTCCCTGCATCAGTTTGTTGTCATAATTAAAAATATCACTCATATAAAATCACCTTTTCCATTATATTCTGAAAGTAAAAAAGGAGTGTTTTTTCAAACACTCCTGATCTCCCCACTGATTAGTCCTGAGGGATAATTTCTTTCTTGTTATAAGAACCACAGTTCTTGCAAACTCTATGAGGCATCATTAAAGCGCCGCATTTGCTGCATTTTACTAAATTTGGAGCAGTCATCTTCCAGTTTGCTCTTCTTTTATCTCTTCTTCCTTTGGAAGATTTGTTCTTTGGACAAATTGACATCTGGTTACACCTCCTTAAATTTGTTAAAGATATCCTGGATAGCGGCCATTCTTGGATCCAGCTCTGTTTTCTGGCAATCACAGGTCTGCAGATTCAAATTTACACCGCATTTCCTACAAATTCCTTTGCAATCTTCTTTGCACAGAACCTTCGTCGGCCAGTTAACCATAATCTCACCATAGATAAGTCTATCTACATCCAGATCAAATCCATCCACATAATCGTCTTCCTCGCCGTCCTCCTCCGAAACAGGCTCACCGCCGATCGGAAGCTTTCTGGATACTGAAATGTGAAAATCCGTATCCACCGGTGTCAGGCAACGGTCACATGGTATTTCAAGCGTCACATCCAACTCAGTCTCGATAAGCAGGTGCTTATTTTCCTCATTCGTAAGCTGTAACGTGAATGGCGTTTTCTTGATGATCGGGAAATTACCTAATTTTGAATCAAAAGAGGTAAGATCGATTTCCACTTCTTTTGTAACACTTTTGTTTTCATTCGAAACAATGTCTGTTATATCTACTTTCATGATACTCTCCTAATCACACTCAAACAATTATACATACTTGACCAAGGTTTGTCAACAAAATTTTTATTTTACCAGCGCAACGGTCTCGCGGCAGATCGCAAGCTCTTCGTTTGTCGCGATCACCATGACTTTTACCTTGGAATCCGGAGTAGAAATGGTCATGTAGTCCTCTTCTTTCCAGTTCTCGGTCTCGTCGATCGTAACACCGAGATATCCGAAGTATTCGCAGATCTGGGTACGGAGCGCGGAAGCATGCTCACCGATTCCTGCGGTAAACGCGATAACATCCACACCGTTCATGGCAGCTGCGTAAGCACCTACATATTTGGCAACACGGTAAGCGAACGCGTCCATGGCAACCTTTGCCTTTTCATTTCCGTTTCCTGCCGCTTCTCTGATATCACGGAAATCACTGCCGAGTCCGTCAGACATTCCGAGAAGACCGGACTTCTTATTTAAGATGTTTAACACACCTGTGATATCGATATTGTCTTTCTTTGCGATGAACTCTAATACGGACGGATCCACGTCACCACTTCTGGTTCCCATGATCAGACCTTCGAGCGGGGTAAGTCCCATGGAAGTATCCACAGATTTTCCTTTATCTACCGCGCACACGCTCGCACCGTTTCCGAGGTGGCATACGATCGTCTTTAAGGAATCATACGGTTTTCCGAGGAGTTCTGCAACTTTCTGGGAAACGAAGCTGTGACTGGTTCCGTGGAAGCCGTATTTACGAACTTTGTATTTGTCATAGTATTCATACGGGATACCGTACATATAAGCCTTCTCCGGCATGGTCTGATGGAAAGCGGTATCGAATACGCCAACCATCGGTGTGTTCGGCATCAGTTCCTGGCACGCGCGGATACCGATCAGGTTTGCCGGGTTGTGAAGCGGTGCAAGGTCATTACACTCTTCTACGACTTTTAAGACTTCTTCATTTAAGATCGTGGAGGAAGCGAATTTCTCTCCGCCGTGTACGACTCTGTGTCCGACTGCACCAATCTCGGAAAGGCTCTTTAACGCGCCCGTCTTCGGATTTACCAGTGCGTCCAGAACAAGCTGGATCGCCTGCTTATGGGTCGGCATATCCACTTCTCTTTCTTCCTTGGCTCCGCCTGCCGGTTTGTAGGTCAGTCTGCCATCGATCCCGATTCTCTCGCAAAGGCCTTTTGCAAGTACTGCTTCTGTATCAGAATTGATCACCTGATATTTTAAAGAAGAACTTCCGCAGTTGATTACTAAAACGTTCATATATCATATCTCCTTTTTCATTTTAACGTACTATAATCCCATTTTTCATGGGACTGTATGTATTTAACATTATAAAACAATCTAAATTTGTATACAAGGCTAAATTGGAAATTTGAACCCAAAATCTTTTTATGGTAGGATAAAAATCAAAATATGGTACATACCAACTTTATCCCAACGAAAGGAACCTGCACACAATATGAAAGTAACCGGAATCATCGCAGAATACAATCCGTTTCACAACGGTCATCTCTATCAGTTAAAAATCGCGAAAGAAACGTGGGACACCGATTTTATCATCGTCGTTTTAAGCGGCGATTTTATGCAGCGCGGCATCCCCGGCATCTTAAATAAATGGGAACGCGCAAAAATGGCGCTTGGCTGTGGTGCCGACCTCGTCTTAGAGCTCCCGGTATTATCCGCATGCGCAAGCGCCGAGCCTTTTGCCGCCGGCGGGGTCACGCTCCTCGAAAAGACCGGTGTCGTCACCGATCTCTGCTTTGGCGCGGAAAGTGATGATCTTCCGGCTTTTTATAAGCTTGCGGATTTTTTAAACCGGGAACCCGCCGCGTATCAGGACGCGCTGCGCGCACAGCTCCGGCTCGGGAAAAGTTTTCCGGCTGCCCGAAATGCCGCACTCTCCCTGTGCTGTGGAGAAAATCCGGCAGATGACGCGCTCCTTTCTTCCCCCAATAATATTTTAGGGCTTTCCTATGTCCAGCGCCTGCTCTCGCTTGGCTCAGGCATAACGCCACGCCCGCTAAAGCGCCGGGGAAGCGGTTACCACGACACCGCACTTTCCGGCCCTCTTGCCTCCGCAACCGCGATCCGCGATTTTTTATGTAAACCAGATAATGACGCGCTCTCCGATATACAGGATCAGGTTCCGCCCGCTGTGTTTTCTATTTTAGAAGCAGCGCAAAAAGACGGGGATTTTCTGTTTTCCGATGATCTTTCCGCCATGCTGCACTATAAACTGCTCTGTGAGTGCGCGTCCGGCTTTACCTCCTATCTGGATGTCACGCCGGATCTCTCCAACAAGATCCGAAAGAACCTTTCTGATTTCGCCTGCTGGTCCGATTTTGTGCTGCAGTTAAAATCAAAGGAACTGACCCACACACGCATCAGCCGCGCACTGCTCCACATTCTTTTAAACCTGACAGAGGAAGATTTTGCACTTGCAGGGGTATTTTCCTTCGCGCCTTACCTGCGGCTGCTCGGCTTTCGAAAAAGTGCCGCACCGCTTCTCTCAGCGATCAAGAAAAGCGCGGACATCCCGCTCATCGCCAAGCTTGCGGATGCAAAGAGCTATCTCTCAGACGATGCCTGTGCGCTTCTTTCCAAAGACATTTTTGCCGCGGATGTCTATCGGCTCGCGCTGACTGCCAAGACCGGGAAACGTCTGCCGAATGAATTTTCCCACAGTCCGATCGTATTTTAATTTTCGCCGGACTGTGCTACAATATTTTCTGTTGTAAAAAATAGATCAAAAAATCACGTCACCTGAAAGATTGGAGTTTTTTATGAACAACAACATGCATTATAATTTTCACACGCACACGTTCCGCTGTCACCATGCAACAGGAACCGACCGGGAATATGTAGAATGCGCGATCAAAGCCGGCATCAAAACACTCGGCTTTTCCGACCATGTGCCATACCCGTATCTGCACGGCTATCCGTCCACGGTCCGCATGGATATAGATGATACTTCTGACTATGTCACCGCGATCCGCGCACTCGCTGCGGAATACAAAGACGATATTCAGATCTTTGTCGGTTTTGAGGCGGAATATTTAAGGGATTACTGGGCAGATCTGCGTGATCTTCTCCTTCCTTATGATATCGACTACCTGATCCTCGGCCAGCACTTTCTGCACAGCGAGCTGGATGGCAGCTACAGCGGCGCGCCGGATGCAGACGAGGCAAAATTAAAAGAATACGTTGATCTCGTGATCGAAGCTATGAATACCGGAAATTTCACTTATCTCGCACATCCGGATCTCATCAACTTTACCGGTTCCGATGAGATCTACAATAAACATATGACCCGCCTGTGTCTGGAAGCCAAACGGCTCTCCATTCCGCTTGAGATCAATTTCTGTGGATACTTAAACCAGAGACATTACCCGTCCAAACGTTTCTTTTCGCTTGCAGCCTTTCTCGGAAATGATTTTGTATTCGGCAGGGACGCGCACACACCGGACGCTTTCCTGGATGAGTCAACTTATAACGGCTGCTCTGCGCTTGCAGAAGAATGCGGCATCTCACTGCTGCCGGAAGTCACTCTGCGGAAACCGTTTTTGAATGATCGCTGAATTTCTCTGTTTCCATCACAGCGTGGCATCAAAAAAAGACTGACAGGATCTGTTTCGGGGAAATCCCCGGTCTGATCTCTGCCAGCCTTTTTATTTTAATTTATGGTCAAGTCACACGCAGCAACCGTATCGTTTCCTCTTAGTGATGGAACAGACGGATTCCGGTGAATGCCATTGCCATGCCGTATTTGTTGCAGGTAGCGATTACATTGTCATCACGGATCGATCCGCCCGGCTCTGCCACATAAGTCACACCGCTTCTGTGCGCACGCTCGATGTTATCACCAAACGGGAAGAACGCATCGGAACCAAGCGCAACGTTGGTATTTTTGTCCAGCCATGCACGCTTTTCTTCTGCGGTAAACACTTCCGGTTTTGTCTTAAAGATATTTTCCCAGGCGCCGTCCGCCAATACATCCATATAATCCTCACCGATGTATAAATCGATCGCGTTGTCTCTGTCCGCACGTTTGATCTTGTCTAAGAACGGAAGATTTAAGACCTTCGGGCACTGACGCAGCCACCAGTTGTCTGCCTTCTGACCGGCAAGACGGGTACAGTGGATTCTGGACTGCTGTCCCGCACCGATACCGATTGCCTGTCCGTCTTTGACGTAGCATACAGAATTGGACTGTGTATATTTTAAAGTGATCATGGAAATTGCAAGGTCGCGCTTTGCGGACTCCGGGATCTCCTTATTGTCAGTCACGATATTATCAAAGAAATGCTCATCAATATGTAACTCATTTCTTCCCTGTTCAAAAGTAATACCAAATACCTGTTTTCTCTCAATCGGATTTGGAACATAGTTCGGGTCGATCTCAATAACGTTGTAATTTCCCTTTTTCTTTTCTTTTAAGATTGCCAGTGCTTCCGGCTCAAATCCCGGTGCGATCACACCGTCAGAAACCTCACGCTTGATGATCTTGGCAGTTGCGACATCACAGACATCAGAAAGCGCAATAAAGTCACCGAAAGAAGACATACGGTCTGCGCCTCTCGCTCTTGCGTAAGCATTTGCAAGCGGAGTAAACTCGATGTCCATATCATCCACCCAGTAGATCTTGCGTTCCACATCGGAAAGCGGCATGCCGACTGCTGCTCCCGCCGGAGAAACATGTTTGAAAGAAGTCGCCGCCGGAAGTCCGGTTGCTTTCTTTAATTCACTTACCAGCTGCCAGCCGTTGAATGCATCCAGGAAATTGATGTAGCCCGGTCTTCCGCTCAAAACTTTGATCGGGAGTTCTCCCTCTTCCATGTAGATTTTAGACGGTTTCTGATTCGGGTTACAGCCATATTTTAATTCTAATTCTTTCATGATTATCCTCGCTTCTCTCTTGATCCTCGTTTATTTGTTCTTATTTATAATGCGTGTCACATAGTTTCCTGTTGCGATATCGATATAACGGACAAACAGGGATACCTTATTGTCCGCATTCAGGTTCTCCCATACGAGATCTGTAAACGCATCGATGTCTCCGGAAATACCAACCAGGGTCGGTTCTCCCTCAAAACTCGGAAGCGGATTGCCGTCACCCATGTAGGTATGGATGAAATGTCCTTCGCCCGCAACCGGATTCTCATAAGCGAATGTGTAACGGTTACATGCATCCGGATTGCCGTTGTTACTCTTTAAGATGGACATTGCGTAGTTGTAATTTCCATCTTCCACATGCATGATACCGGAAATACGCGGTGTGTAATTCGGAGCGTCCGGCTCAAACTCTCTTGTGCGCAGCGCCTGCTCAAAGGTCTGCTGCTTGTCCATCAGTTCATAGATCGTATCGGTCTGATCGCCGTTTGTTACGATCGTCTTGTTGCCAAGCACACGCACTGGCGCATATATGATAAGACTCGGATCAGTCAGTTTTGACGGATCAAATGCCTGAGTACGGATTCCCTGTCCGTCCTCCACAAAAACACGGTTGCGGCTGTTCTCGCTTCTTCCCATGATAAAATATGCCGTCACCGCATATTTTCCATCTGCTGATTTTCCAATCACGATTCCTCTACCCGGGTAAGAATTACCACTCAACTCTTTTTCCAATGACATTTTTTCCATGTCAGAACCTCCTTATCCTGTTTGCCTGTTTGTTTTCTAACTCTGCCGGGCTCTTTATCGCCCGCTTTTTTATTCTAACATTGCAAATCGGATTTTACAACGCTTTCCGGTTATTAGTGGCATGAAATTATTTACTTAATTTTATTAGTAATGCTTATATATCCTTCCTGCTCCAGCCACGAGAGAAAACTTTCACAGCCCTCGCAGATGTCCGTATATGTCACACCGAAATCTCCGGTGTACCAGGGATCCGCGATGTTCCTCGGATCCTTGGAGTAATCCAGCAGACGCTTTATCTTGTGCTCCGTGTCCTCACCCGTGATCCGCACGGTATTTCGGATGTTCGTGGTCTCCGCGCACAAAATATAGTCGTAGTACCCGTAATCCTCCCGCGTGACCTGGCGGGCGCGCTTCCCGGAGAAATTGGTATACGCCGTGTTTCCAATCTTATGTTTTCTTAGTTCTGCCTGCGCCGGCGGATAGATCGGGTTACCCCTTCCGTTCCAGATCTCTTCCGTGCTGGTCGCTGCGGAGGCGATCTCGAACTGATCTTGGATGCCGCGCTTTTCTACCATGTCTTTTAGGATGAACTCGGACATGGGGGAGCGGCAGATGTTGCCGTAGCAGATGAAAAGTATTTTTATCATTGTTTTATTTCTCCTTGATTTGCCCCGAAATGCCCTGTTTTGCAAGGGTTGCTGGGGTTATGGTGATATGCTCTGAAATTACAGATTGTGGCAAATCAGAGCAGAATTGAGCAAGTTGTTACTCCCTGTTAGTAGTAAAATTGGTAGTAAAACGAAGATTCTTACTACTAGGAATCAATCAGATATTTTCTTTATCCCCAACCAATTGATCAATCAAATTTTCTTTCAATTTTATTTCATGAATCTCAGGAAAAGAATAATAATAAATAGAGGCAATAATTATTTGATTTTCACTAAAATCACGCTTTAAAATATTCATCATCAAATCAATATTTTCTTGATCAATTTCCTTTCCTCTTGGAGAATCAAGAATAATTGGTAATTTTATTTTTAGATGTTTTTCAAGTTCCACAATATATGCCATCTTAAATGCAAACACCGTTTTATGAAGCACAGCTCCTGTCAGTTCTTTTAAATTCGATGTAAATAAATATTTTTTAGTAATGCTTTCTGCATCTCCAATGCCTAATTCTTTTGCATATTTCACGATTGTTTGGTAAAGGGACGAAACAACCACATTATCACTTCTTGATATTTTAGCAATCTCATCGCGAACACTTTTTAATTCTTTTTCGATTTTTTCAATTTCCTTTTTTATCACAATTTGATTCATTGGAATAGACACAATTCTTTTATCAAACGCAGTAGCAACTGACTCTGATTCAAAAAAAGAAAGTTGGCCGTTTTCTTTTTCTCGTTCTCGTAGTATTTTTTCCATTTTAGAAACCACTTCAGCCAATTCACATGATAATATTTTTTTCTTTGCTACCAATAAATCAATTGCATCATTTAAACCAACTATATTATCTTTAGTTACGGTTATGCACTGTCCTTCATCAGTTCTTACCAGTAATTTCATATCTGCAACAAATTCTTGAAATTTTTTATTTCCAGATATACTCTGATTAACTCTGCTAATTTCCCTCCTAATCGAAGACTGTTTCATTCTTAACTGTTCAAGTTCAATGTCAGTTTTTTCTTGATATGTATCATCAATCAAGCTATCTTCATTTATACTGTCCCTGTATTGCGCTATACTGAACATTTGTTTATATTTAGATAAGTCTGCTACAAGCCTTTTTTCTTTTAAAATTAACCCAGAACAATCTTTACCCGAAATTCCTCTAACAAGTTCATCTATATTAAAATGTATACTTCCAATAACTACTCCTCTATTTAATAGCGTCCACCCTTTCTCCTGATCAAAATAAAAAGTTCCTAACAAATTATTTAAAATTTCTTCATTTTCCGTATTAAATATTTTTGAATGAAGCTCCCTTATTTGTTCTGGTAATACATATATTTTTTCCTCATTATCACAAACAAACGATATAGTCGAATTACTTTCTCTGGTTAAATATACACACTTCCTATTATCAAGAACCAATTGTACTTTTACAAAACATTTCTCAAATTTTATTTTTTTTGTACTTGGTATCGAATACCCTAATGCATATAATATAAATCTTACTAAAGTAGTTTTTCCGCAACTATTTTTTTCGCTATAAATCAAATTTGCATTAGTTCCAAATGAAATATTTCGTTCAAATAAACCATCTCGAATATAAATTGATTTTATTAACACAATTTCACTCCTTTCTTGATTCGATCTACTGTAAAGCGTCTTTTTATGATATTATGTATGACAATTTTTGCAAGTGCCTCCTGTATCTCTTCTTCCACACCATCAACGGCAAATTCTGAAATATAGTCTTTCCACTGAATTTCTATAAACTCATTTAATTTTTCACTTTGCTTTTTTTCTGTCTTAAAATTGTTATAATCACTTAAAACTTTTATAAAAAACTCGCACTGCTCACAGTGTGAATTAATTACCTCAGAATACCTATTTACCACTTCTTCATACACGCCAGAATCAAACTGCTCCAGAAATGAATCTTCACATTGTTCAATTTCTGTTATTTGTACAAGAATGGGCCATATAATATCTTTTTTTGTCAATTTTATAGCCGAATCTTTTTTCCCGCCATTATCAAATACTTGCCAATGCCATGTTTCTAACATCTTCCTTCCAATTCCAGAAATGCTTATATTCAAATTCCCCATAAAATTGTTTATGCATTCCATAATGACTTTATATCTTTCATTTTCGTCATCTGTTTCAAAAGGTAAAACTTGTATTTTTAATTTATCAGTATCAAGCGGTTTCTCCATTTTTGATAAATATCTGTCAACAATCTCCTTAGCCGATGGCGGTAATGTATTATAATTCCTATGTGCATGCCCGTAAAAAACATTTCTAGACTTATCATCATTGAAGGGATTGGGTGAATTAGTAATTACAATTAATTCCTTTGCATCAACCTTTTCTCCAGCCTCCGATAATGATGTGAGTGCTTTTTTTAAATTTTTTCTCACATTAGCAAAATCGGAACTCGCTTTTTCGACAGCTTTCGCTTGAGCCAATATCATCTTTCCAGAGGAAAGCTCTAATTCTATATCCTCATAATTACCTTCGAGACATATTTTTTCCACTTCTTCTATATTTTCCAAGAAAAGAACTATTGCAGCATTAACCTGAAAATCGAATCCAAAAACAACCGCATCTGCTCTACGACTCCTTTCCACCCTTCTTCACCTCCGTTTCACATTCTATTTTATATTATATCGTCATTTTCACTTCTTTTCCACAGAAAAAACGCCCCAGCCTAAGCAAGAGCGTCATCCTTCTTCCATATTATACAACTTTAAACATTTTCTGCGACATCGGTTTCTCCTTCTTCTGTTCAACTTCTGCCTGTGCTTTCCTAAACTCTTCCATCCGTTTCAATTCTTCCTCTGCATCATCGAATCCGATATGCGTGTACACATTCATTGTGACCGATATATCCGAATGCCCCATGAGGTACTGTAACGTCTTAGGATTCATTCCCGATTTTGCCATATTTGAGCAATAGGTGTGTCGGCATACATGAGGTGTGATGTTTGGCATCTGCACCCGATAGATATCATTGTATCTCCCAACCATATGATTGAATCGGTGCTGCCAATGCATTGCAACCAGTGGCATTCCATTATCATCATAGAATAGAAATCCGCTATATCCGTCTATAGATTTCTCTACTTTCGGAGCATTTCTGTCCTCAATGATTGCCTGAAACATCTGTACCACATCCTCTGTAATCGGCAATACTCTTGTTCCGGCATCCGTTTTTGTGGTTTCTATAATATACCGCATATCCGATGTTCTCTGCAACTGGTGGTCGATATTCACGGTTCTGTTCTCCAAATCAATATCCTTCAGCGTCAGACCACAAAACTCCGATATTCGCATTCCTGTATGAAACAGTAGGTACACAACTTCATAATATTTGCAGTACACCACATCGTCATGCACAAACTTCAGGAACTTTCTCATCTGGTCTTTTGTGATTGCCTCTCTTGTAACTGCATCATTTACCAATACTCCGGCAAGTTGAAATCCGAATGGATTCTTTACCAGAATATCATCATCTACAGCCATCTGAAAAGCTGGTCGCAACACTCCACGGATGGTATGAATAGAACTGTAGCTTTTTCCATCTTCCTGCTGCAATTTTATAAGAAACAGCTTTGCATCGGAAGTTTTCACACTTCGTATCGTCTTTTCGCCAAATGCTTCCTTCGCAAGTAATCTCTGTACTGTAACATATCCCTGTTTCGTGCTTTGCCTTACCCCGGTCTTCGTTTTTAAATATCGGTCTACAAGTTCACAGACCGTCATCTGTCCATCCACGATATTTACAAGTAAATCCAAATCTGTGTTTACCTGTTTTTCCAACTCACGAAGGGAAAGGCATGGCTTTTTACCCTTTGGAAGTTTATCCGTAGGCTCCAGTTTCCAACTGTATACAAAGTGTGGTTTTCCATCAATATGGTATTTATATTGATATTTTCCATCTGCTCTTACACTCTCTCCCGGTCTGAGGACTCTTCGTTTGGAATCACGCCTTGTCTGCCCTCTTCCTGCTTTCGCCATTATACCTGCCTCCTTAACTCTGGATGGTGCAATAAATACTTTTCAAAAGCTACACGAAGAATCAGCTTGCGTTCTCCGTAATATGCCAGAAAGTCTTCTCCATCCGTATTATTCAATAAATCATAAAATTTTCTCCGGCTCAAAACAAAATATTCGATTGTTTCAGAAGGATTTAAAATATCCTTTTCTGCTAAACTTGGTCTTGCCATAAAATCACATTCCTCTCTGCCAAAAGTGGCTGTTTTCATAGGGTTTTGAGGTCATACCATATATCACTCTAAACGCTGATAATATCAACTACTTTCGGCAGACAAACGGAATTATATCTCCGAAGAAGCACTGATAAATTTTTCAAACTGTGGACGGATAATCAGATACCTGTTTCCGCTGAATACCGCAAATCTTCCTCTGTTATCTTCTGCCAGTCTGCGCATTTTCTTTGTCCCGATATTAAAATATGATGCTGCTTCTTTGATTGTCAGTGTGTACTTTTCGCTCACAGGGACAAGTGTATTTTCCGTAGTATCACGTTTTTCTATTGTCATGTGCAATCCTCCTTCCATACGGGGCTGCAGTATTTCCACAGCCCAACTGCTTAGTCTGTTGCCATCTGAAGTACCTTGACTGCATCCTTACGGATTAGCTTTCCGTCCATATACTCACAGCCCAGATATCCTACCTGTCCACGCATGGCAAACTTTTCTTTCAGTGTGCGGATAGTCAGCGGAAAACGCTGAACGAGCCAGTAATTGCTGAAATCTCCAAATGCGATTACTTTCTGTCCCTTTCCGACAGACGGCATGGAATCAACAATCTGCACAGGTTTTGAGAAAATCGTTTCATCACTTTCCTTCCACAGATAGTTTCCGGCTAAATCTTTGAGGGTACGGAGTGCCAGAGCCGTTTCGTCATTCATAAGCCATGTACCATGTTTACGGTATTTCTTATCCACGGACAGATACAGTTTGATGATCTCATCATAGCTGATAGCAGAATCACTCTCTGCCGTCACGCCCGTTTCTGCTCCGTCAGTGGCGTGCAGAATACCTGTCGGCTGATTTTCCCCTGTTCCGTTGATAAACGCCTGTTCCTCGCTTGTGCCAAAACAACGTGCCATTTTCCCGATTACATAATCCTCTATGGCAAAGGACTGGTCAGAAGCGAACTCCAATCCAAGTCTGACAAGCTCGGACAATCGGTATGCCTGTACTTCAAATCTCTGAAAATCGTCCTCGTTATCCATGCCCTCCAGATTGACCATATCGCCCCATTCAGCCTGACCTTCACAGTCAAATGTCCAAAGACGGCTGTCACTTCTGGTCGCATTCACAACGGTTGCCAGCTGACGGACTGCACTTTCTTTCTGTAGTACTGCCGTATATTTTTTATTTGATTCTCCGGGCAGATGGTACGCATTTGTCTTGCTTTCACGGTTGTTATAAAGGCTGTCCGTAACTGCCTGTTTTCCTCTCATTTCGTTCCAAAAATCATTATAATAAGCTGTACTGTTAATCATAATAAACCTCCTGAAAAATTATTTTTGTGTCATATAACCACTCTGTCTGCAATAATCCACTGCTCCAGAATAGGACAGATAAAACATCTCCAATGAGCCGTCAACCACACGGTAATAGGGCGGGTCACAGGATTCGCTTGCCATGATAATGACCGGGCATCTGTCCCTTAAATTGATGACATTCACACATCTGTACTTGTCTGTTGAAAAATCCGATGGTTCAAACCGCATCGGTGGTGCTGCTTTCTGTTTTCCCATGTATACCTCCTTTTTTCTCAGCAGAGGAAATCTCTGCACAAGAGCCGATATCCTGTTAAAAGTGTGGTTTTTTCTCCACCATCCCTCGGACGCTTGCGGACTACCGTAGCGATTGTACGAAGTGCCTGGTTAAAATTCCGGCTGTTCTCCGCAAAATATCCATTGTCATTGCACCAGTTACGGTATGCCTGATACACTGCCGATGTCCGGCATTCCGCATCCTTCTCCTGTTCCAGAAATTCCTCCACAAAAAGTTCCATTTTATCGCTGTCATGCTGATAGGACATGGTGGCATCTTTTACTGCTTTTGGCTGGGCAAATCCTTCTTCTTGTAAAAGGGTATATCCTTCAATCAGCCAGTTTAAGATGGCACTTGCTGCCTCCGGCCTGGAAAATTCTGCTTTCAGATTCTGTTCCTGCTCCCATTCCTCAAAATGCCTGTCAAAGGGAATGATCACGATACGTCCGCTCGAAAACAGTGTCATATCTGTAATAGCCGGAAGATAATTCGTATTCACATACAACTTGAACTGTGGCTTGAAATCAAAACTGTTTTCATGCAGGAATCGCGCATTCAGCGTATCATTTCCCGTCATGCTTTTGATCTGTGCTTCATTCAGCACCAGTCCCCGCCTTGGCTCTGATATATTGGCAAACCGCACTCCGGCAAGCCGTGCAATATCCTCTGTCGGGTTCTGGCTGTTGGCAGACGGCTTTGCAGCAATCGTTTCCGGGCGAACAGTCAAACCGTAATCTCCCATCACATGAAGCGTACTTTCCATCAGCGTCCCTTTTCCATTTCTGGTAGTTGCACCATAGTAGAAAAACATACATTCATAGCGGGTATCCCCTGTCAGACCGTAACCAAGGCTTTTCTGCATGAACCTTGCTTTCTCCGTATCCCCACTCATCACCTCTGAAACAAATCTGGTAAAACGTGGATTCTTGGCATTCGGATCATAGGCTGCCCCGGCAATCTTGGTCAGCTTGTCCTGTGGTGTGTGTGGATGGAACTCTCCCGTCTGCAGATCCAATGTTCCGTTCTGACAGTTCAGGTAATAAACATTGCGGTCGAACTCAGACATTGCAATCGGATACACACTCTGGGCATCACTGATATACGTGTTGCGGTAATTCCGGCTCTGCCATTTCGCAGAAAATTCCAGATAGTCCTTTCTTCTGCGCTCATCGGTAATTGTCAGGGCATATCTGACCAGACTGTCCGCAAGGGATTTTGCAAGCTCCATTGTTTTCAGTCCGCCAATGTCTGGAATCCACCGGGTCCCGTCATACACATACCACTTTTTCCTTTCCGGCACATACCTTGCGATATCTTTATACACATCCGCAAATAATCTGCCTGAGCCGTTGTCATTCCACGGGTATCTGCTGTTATCCGACACGTTCAGTTCTATCAGCTTCTGCAGCATATCATCAAAATCACTCTCTGCTGATGTCCTTGCATAAGGCTGGTAGAAATCCAGTGCCTGTGCCACTGCTTTTTCCATCGTCAATGCACCGTAGGTTGATCCACTCTGCACACGGTCCCACTTGCTCCGCATCAATCCCGATCTTCGGAACAGCCTGTCCATTTGCTCTGTGTCACCGCCACACCAGAATGTGAGAATACTTGCAAGCGACATATCCGCATCACTGTGAGATTTTCCTTCCGGGATTTCTCCATTCCACAAGGATTTGAACTTTTCGCCCTGTCTGGAATCCGATGCCAAGCGGACCACGGAATCATCGGACAGATAACTGCCGGGAATATCCTGTACATCGTTCTTTTTCTTAGAAATCGGACGGAGCATATAAGTTTCCAGTATTTCCCAAAGTTCAATGCTTCTCTCCTCAATGCCACAGTTTCGGATCACATTTCCTGTCAGAGTGCAGAATTTCTTTGTCACACCTGCTGCATAGATTTCCAGACCAAGTTTCTGATTATTGATGTAATATC
>ERZ791765.68-NODE-68-length-148366-cov-7.894620_pt1 | contig 148366 bp, 128 predicted proteins | sample MGYA00509949_ERZ791765 | MGnify/ENA primary metagenome ERZ791765 (study PRJEB30046, sample SAMN00791980) | human gut metagenome | study: EMG produced TPA metagenomics assembly of the A metagenome-wide association study of gut microbiota in type 2...
GCAAACGGTCCCCGTAAGAATTCATTCCGACCGGATTCCCCCCTCACGACAACCTCCAACCGGGGACGGAAGACTCAGACAGACTCCCCCACCACACCGGACATGGTCCGTTCCGGACGCGTCCTCCCAACCTCAGTTAAATCTCCATCTAATCGAAAATGAGCGAAATGAAGACCGTTTAAATTCTTCCGGTCTCCATTCCGCTCATTTAAAATATACAATTTCATATAAACATCAAGTATAAATATATCTGCGGCAGGGTACGCCCCCGGGACGAAAGACTCGTATACACACCGCACTGTCCGCCGGCCGTGCCGGCGGCGTCCTCACCTGCTTATTTAAAATATTTCACACCGGATTCAAATATCTTCATATCCTGCTCACCGTAAATATTCACAGCCACACCGTCGCCGCGTCTCTCCGAATGGCCCATCTTACCATAGATGCGGCCATCCATGCTGGTAATACCCTCAATTGCCATATATGAGCCGTTCGGATTCCATTCTTCGTCCATCGTCGGATTACCGGCCGGCTCGACATACTGGGTTGCTACCTGCCCGTTTGCATAAAGTGTATTGATCCACTCATCACTTGCCACAAAACGGCCCTCACCATGTGAAAGCGGGTTCACATAGATGCCTCCCAGCTCTGCTTCCCGGAGCCAGGGGGATTTATTCGATACAACCTTCAGATATGCCATTTTGGAAATATGGCGGCCGATGTTGTTCATCGTCAGTGTCGGTGAATCGGCCTTCTGCGGCTCAATTTTTTCACCCGGGAGAAGTCCGAGTTTAAGCAGAGCCTGGAATCCGTTGCAAACACCTAAAATCAGTCCGTCTCTTTCCCCCAGCAGCTTCTCCATCTCCTCCTGCATCACTGCATTCCTGAATACGGTTGCAAAGAATTTAGCGGAACCGTCCGGCTCGTCGCCGGCGGAGAAACCGCCCGGGAACATAATAATCTGAGAACGGCTGATTGCCTTCCTGTATTCCTCGATGGAATCACGGATATCGGAAGCTCCCCTGTTACAAAAGACTTTGACAATCACATCGGCGCCTGCGAGTTCAAACGCCTTGGTACTGTCGTATTCGCAGTTTGTACCCGGCATAACCGGTATAAATACTGTTGGTTTTGCCACTTTATTCTTACAGATATGGATGGAATCCGTCTTAAACAGTTCATTCCTTACCTCTGTCTGTTGAATACCTGAACAGGTCGGGAATACCTTTTCGAGTGTGTTAGTCCAGGCATTCAGGGCTTCTTCCATCGTGATTACGGTATTGCCATATTCAAATGTCTCTTTATCCGTCACTTCACCGATCACCGTATAGGAAATGGACAGTTCACCCACTTTTCCGTCCGGCACTTCGCAGACGATATTACCCCAGCCCGGCGCGAAGAAGTCCCGAGGATCTACATTATGCTCAATTCTGACACCAAGTTTATTGCCAAATGCCATTTTGCTGACTGCCTCGGCGGCTCCGTGTCCCTCCACCGCATAAGCGGAAATAATCTTCCCTGCTTCCATATCTTTATAGAGCTTGTCATAGCCGTCCATCACCTGGCTGTATACAGGAAGATCATACTGATCCTTCTCTATTGTGAAAAGTACAATCTTGCTTCCGGCTTTCTTAAACTCGGGTGAAACCACATGCTGCTTGTCGGATATATCAACGGCAAAGGATACCAGTGTCGGCGGTACATTGATTTCGCCGTGTTCCTCGTCGTTAAAGGTGCCTGACATGCTGTCCTTTCCTCCGATGGAAGGAAGGCCGAAGCCAATCTGCGCATTATAAGCACCCAGCAATGCGGAGAATGGGGTTCCCCAGCGTTTCGGATCCTCTGTCATGCGCTTAAAGTACTCCTGGAACGTGAAACGGATCTTCTTGTAGTCCCCGCCGCCCGCGGCAATCTTAGCTACGGAGTCCAGAACTGCATAGACGGCGCCGTGGTATGGGCTCCAGCTGGAGAGATACGGATCATAACCATAGCTCATCATCGTAACGGTATCACAGCTGCCCTTTTCCACCGGGAGCTTTGCTATCATTGACTGTGTCTCCGTAAGCTGGTATTTACCGCCGTAAGGCATGAATACACTTGCTGCGCCGATAGAACCGTCAAACATCTCCACAAGGCCTTTCTGGGAGCAGACATTTAAACCGGACAGCATCTTCAGCCATGTTTCTTTTACATCGCCGATTTCTTTTTTCTCAAACAAATTGCCTGTCCTGACCGGAACTTCCACAGTGACGGAAGCTTCCTGATGGGCTCCGTTTGTATCCAGAAATGCACGGCTTAAATCTACAATCGTCTTTCCTCTCCAGTTCATCACCAGTCTTGGCGACTCTGTCACTACGGCTGCCGGAACGGCCTCCAGGTTTTCTTCCGCCGCAAATGCAAGCATCTTATCTACGTCTTTCGGGTCCACCACTACAGCCATTCTTTCCTGGGATTCGGAGATCGCAATTTCCGTACCGTCCAGGCCGGCATACTTCTTCGGAACAGAATCAAGATCAATCTTAAGTCCGTCGGCCAGCTCGCCGATGGCAACCGATACGCCGCCCGCACCAAAATCGTTACATTTTTTTATTAAAGAGCTGACTTCCGGACGGCGGAACAGCCTCTGTAATTTTCTTTCTGTAGGAGGATTTCCTTTCTGTACCTCGGCTCCGCACACCTCAATGGATGCCTCCGTGTGTACTTTGGAGGATCCGGTAGCTCCGCCGATTCCGTCACGGCCGGTGCGGCCTCCCATTAAAATGATTACATCGCCCGGATCTGAAGTCTCGCGGATTACATTCTTTCTGGGCGCAGCTGCCATAACGGCGCCAATCTCCATTCTCTTCGCAACATAATCAGGATGGTAAATTTCTTTTACATAGCCGGTTGCCAGGCCAATCTGATTTCCGTAGGAGCTGTAGCCGTGTGCGGCATCCGTCACAATCCGCTTCTGCGGAAGCTTGCCGTGAAGTGTCTCGGACATCGGCCTGGTAGGATCTGCCGCTCCTGTCACACGCATTGCCTGATATACATAGGTACGCCCTGACAGCGGATCACGAATGGCTCCGCCGAGACATGTGGCGGCCCCGCCAAAAGGCTCAATCTCCGTCGGATGGTTATGTGTCTCGTTCTTAAAGTTAACGAGCCACTCCTCTTCCTGTCCGTCAATGACAACAGGAACCACAATACTGCATGCGTTAATCTCTTCCGATTCTTCCAGATCCTCGAGTTTTCCCTCTTTGCGAAGCTTTCTCATTGCCATCAGAGCCAAGTCCATCAGGCAGACAAACTTATCATCACGCCCTTTAAAGATTTCTTCCCTGTCAGCCAGATACTGACGGTAGGATGCCTCGATCGGCTCATTGTAATCACCATCCGTAAATTCCACATTCTTAAGCTCTGTCTGGAATGTGGTATGGCGGCAGTGATCAGACCAGTATGTATCGAGAACCCGGATTTCCGTAACGGACGGGTCCCTCTTCTCTTCATTTTTAAAATAATTCTGGATATGAAGGAAATCTTTAAAGGTCATAGCCAGGTTCAGGGAGCTGTAAAGCTCACCCAGGCTGTCCTCTGCAAAATCACAGAAGCCCTCAAAAACTTTAACGTCTTCAGGCTGGTCAAATACAGTAACGAGCGTGGCCGGTTTCGGATTATTATTCTCCCTGGAATCCACCGGGTTAATGCAGAGGGATTTGACAGCCTCTGCCTGCTCTTTCGTCAAGGTTCCCGAAATGACATAGGTAGTAGCCGATTTGATAACCGGATTCTCTTCCTCATTCAGAAGCTTTACACATTGTTCAGCAGAGTCTGCTCTCTGATCAAACTGCCCAGGCAGGTATTCAACGGTAAATATGGTATCTCCCTCTTCAGACGGAAAGCTTTCTTCATATACAAAGTCCACCGGCGGCTCAGAAAAAATTGTAACCAGCGCCTCTTTATAAACCTCTTCAGATACATCCTCCACATCATAACGGATTAATACGCGGACATCTGTGATTGTGCCGATCCCCAGGTAATTTTCGATCTCCTGGCGCAGTTCTTTCGCCCTTACGGCATATTCCGGTTTCTTCTCAACGAAAATTCGTCTTACACTCATTAAAGTACCTCCTAGTTTTTCTGCTGGCAATTTCTATTGACACTGCATATATTGAAAAAGACAGACGCCTTCTGTCAGTCATCTGCCTTAATCATACACAAGTTTTATAGATTAGTAAAATTAATATATCTAATATTTTTTATTAACAATACTTATTTGTTTTCCCGCTTCGGATGGCCGGTAAATGGCTGGTCCGGTTCAGCTCCAGAAGTGTGCCAAGCCCGGTGTCTTTTTCATAATCTATGACCGTGATACTGGCATTCCTGACAATAATCTCACGCTTTTCTTTCTGGTTTCTGAGAAGGTAGTCGATGAGATAGACAAGGATGCCGCCGTGGGCTACGATTACCGCATTGCCGCCCTCCGTATCCCTGAGTACCCGTTCAACCGCAGACCGGCTGCGCGCGCGGCAGGACAGCCTGCTTTCTCCTCCCGTCGGCGCTGCCGCGGCAGGATTCATCTCCCACCGCCTGTAATCATCCGGATACTTTTCTTCAATCTCCTTCCAGGTACAGCCCTCCCACAGTCCGAAATCCACTTCCTTAAGCTCCGGCAGCACAGTTACAGGCAGTCCCATTTTCCCTGCCACAATCTCCGCCGTCTGTTTGGCCCTGAGAAGGGGACTTGAAAAGAGTGCCCGAGCCTCACAATGCTCCATGGCCTTTGCCAGAAATCCGGCCTGTTCCATACCGTCCTCATTGAGCAAAACATCCGTCTTTCCCTGTATTTTTCCTTCTATGTTCCATTTTGTCTGTCCATGACGCAGTAAGTAAAATTTCATATCCCGGCTGTCCCTACTCTCCGCTGACGCTCATCGCATCCAGGGTCAGCTTCATGATATCTTTTATCTCCTGCTCCGTCATCTTCATCCGTTCGGCCAGTTCTTCCACCGTTGCCTCGCGTCCGAGTTCTTCCGCCATCCCTGCCGATATATCCTTTAAGACATTGACACGGGCCAGCATCTCCTCCTCTACCTTATATTCCGTATTCTGAAGCTCAAGAGCGTCTTCTATCATCCTTCGGATGCGTTCCTCCGACTGGCTGTCAAAATCTCCCCCCTTGTATTCCTGCGCCGTAAGAAGCAGGGCGATATTCGCCTCCTGCACCAGATCGTTCATCGACAGGCCGCGATCCCTGTATTCTTCCGCCATTCTGACCGCACGGCCCAGTTTTCCTTCCACCAGCCGTTTCACGGCCGACTGGCTTCCCGCCAGTATCTCGTCCAGCAGTCTTTCTTCCTCTTCGGGTGAACATGGGGGAACCAGTTTCAGTTCTTCCAGATAAAGCTGATAGAAATCTTCTCCTGATGTAAATTCTCTTTCGTCACCGGAATCACCGGCTGCTAAAAAATCCTTCAAGCTGTCGTTTGCCATGTTATCTGTTTCCTTCCTCATATTCTGTGTCAGGCATGCAGCCGCCTGATTATTTTAAATACAATAGCCCTCTCCATCACCATCGGCTGTGAGTGGGCAAAAAACACAATGCCGTCCGTCGGAGCCAGAAGCCGGCTTATCACCTCTCCGCTCCCCGGCTCAATGATTGTCGCCATCAAATCACCTCTGAGGACCTCGGCCCCCGGCCAGGTCTCCCGTCTGAAGAATCCGGCCCGGTCCGTCTTTACATTCGTCAAATCCTCTTCGCGGATAACACTGGCAATATATCCGCTGTGACTGCTGTAACGGATAATCCCCATTCTTGTCAGAAAGCGCAGCACGCTGGATGCGGCCTGCCTGGCCGACGGCTCATTCACCGCTTCCGTGGAGGCAGAATACACGGTAAATGCGTTCGTTCCATTCATCTGCCAGTTATAATTCAAAGTCGCCGTATCATAGGGCGTGGGTTTGCGCATTACCACATACGGCAGCCCAAAGAGATTTGCGAGGCCCGGATTGTGATATCCCGTCTCCATCATTCTCACATGTGGGACATAGTCCCCTGTCATATAGAGACTGCCAAACTGTATCCCATATCCGTAATCCTTCACTTTATCAAAAACTCCGGCAGCCAGTCTTTTTGTCGTCTCGCCGGTTGCATCCCCAGGAAAAAGCCGGTTAATATCGGAATTATCGGTAGACCAGAAATGTTTCCCGACGTTCATGGCCGGATAATTGACGGATGGGATCACCAGAATCTCATTATCCCCCACGATACCGCCGTGCAGCTCAATATCCTTGAGCAGCTTGACCAGCAGAGAACAGATGTAGAGCTGCTGTACTTCATGGCCGCGCAGCGAACCCACGATACAGGCTGCCTTCACTCCGTTTTTACCAAAACGGTATCCGTATATATTAAAATCATCCCTGTGGATGTTCTTCATAGAATAAATCAGTTCCTGTCTCATCGGCCGCCACCTCCCAGAATCCTGGCAATCAGAGAACCTCTCTCCACCATCGGATAGGCCCTCAGTGTAAAGATTAATCCATCGCAGGGAGCATACAGCCGCTCTTCCACAGTTCCCTCCAGCGGATTGACAATCTCGCCGATTATCTCACCCTTTTTTATATCATTCCTGTGTTTAACCTTTGGTACGAAGAGGCCTGATTTTTCCGCATTGACAAAACCGACTTCCCCGCCCAGGGAGACCACCGGCTCCTTCGGCGTAATCACCGGCCCGTCCCAGATTCCCAAATCCTTCATCAGGCAAAAGATACCGTCTACGAGCTGAAAACAGAACTTCTCCGTGATTCTCATGCCGACCCCCATCTCCACAACGAGAGTTGGGACGCCAATCATGTTCAGTGTATGGGCAAGCGTTGATTCGAGTACTGTGGACGCGTGATGCACCCAGACAAATTCCGTGTTCAGTCGTCCGGCATATTTAAGAAGGCTGCCGGAAGTGCTTTCATTAAGACGCACCTGCGGGATTTCCCTGATATAGATATTGCTTGCATGGACATCTATACACATATCGGCGCCAGCCAGGTCTTTGACAATCATCCCGGCAACCAGCTCCGCCACAGAGCCGTCGTCCGTCCCCGGGAAAATCCGGTTCATATCCACGTCAAACACAGGAAATGCCCTTGTAATCGTATCCAGCCCCAGCGGATTCAGCGCCGGATAAATCTCAACTGTTCCCTTTAAATAATGGATCTGTTCCCGGATTCTTCTGTTCAGTTCATAACAGACGTACTGTCCCTCAAGCTCATCACCGTGGGTTCCCGTCACCACACAAAACCTTTTTTCACTGCCTGTCACCTGTTCCGGAGTGATAACGTTCTTCCGGATTAAAAGTTTTTCATTTACAGGCAGCTCTAAAGAAGCTACTGTCTTTATCATCTGCGTTTTCCTCTGTATCTAAATGCTGGATCTGAAAATTCCTCTTCGGAATATTCTATCAAAAAACGGCAGGATAGTAAAGACAGGATAATAATTTTCATTTCTTAGCACGAAGAAGGAGGGCTCCTTCGTCCCTCCTCAGCTTCTCAATATCTTCGCTATCTCAGTCAATGTCCCCTCTTCTCCCACATTTCCCGGAAAAATAATGTACGGCATTTGGGGAAAACGGCACTCCGGCCCGGTCATCCACACCGGAACGCCGGGTTTCACCTGTCCCATGACCCTGGCGCGCCGCACACGAAGCGCTTTTGTCCCCACATCACTGGATGTTATTCCCCCCTTTGCCACGATATAGGACGGCGCTGTCTTCAGCCTGCTTATGAGTCCGGTCAAAGCATCCGAGACAGATACTGAAAGCTTCAGAATCTCTTCTTTGCTCATCCCGGCCGGAGCCAGAACCTGACGGCTGGTATAGACCGCCGTATCTTGTCCCCTGGCCACCGCTTTTTCCATAAGCGCTAAAACACGGTCTGCTTCTTTTTCCAGCCCGCCGGCCTGCAGCATATTATCCACCTGAAATTCAATCATCTGCACAGGCAGGCCCGAGGCTTTCAGATTCGCAAGCTGGGCCGTTGTCCGGGAGACGTGGGAACCAATCAGGATGATTCCTCCGTTTTTGCTGTTTGTACACCTTAACTGTTCCCGCCTTAAATACGGCTGTTCCGGAAAATCTCCAACCGCCTTTACAAAGGAAGAGGCGCTTCGGACAACAAAGCGTTTCCCTCTCATAATACAAAGGCGGAACGTTTCACAGAACTTTTTCAGGCTTTTATAGTCAGACGCATTAACGACAATTTTTCTCCGTCCCGACGCCGCCATCAGTCTCTGCTCCGTGTCCGGCTGCCCTGCATTGATGAACAGACAGTCTCCCGCCCGGTATCTGCCTTCTGTTTTTTCCTCGATATATTTTCCCATATCAGAATTATTGAAGCCGAAGGTTTTATCCTTCGCAAACTCAGTCTGTGACACAGGTATCTTTTGCGCTCCATCCATCAGATAATGCACATTTCCCTCTGTAATTCGGCCGCATTCAAAAAAACACGGACAGTAGATTTCAGCATCCACCGGAAGGTGTGTCTCCTCATCGAGTGTGGCGGCCACTGTCTCCGGTTCCACCAGATAATGTCCTCGCAGAGTTGAATCCCCCCGGCAGATTACCAGAAAATCAAGCCCTGTTTCTTTTGATACCTGCACAAGCCGGCTGCTTATTTCCCGATGGACACGTACCGTTTCATCCTGCGTAAAGCTTCTGGAATTCGTCAGGATAAAGAATAACTCCTCCCGCTCCGCAAATCCCTCCCGTATAGAATCCAAAGACCAATCGGTGTAAACCGATACGCCTGAAACGGTCTGGACTCCGGTGGGATCATCATCAAGGACAACTATTTTTCCTATAGCTCCATTAGAATTTTTATGTATCAATGCCATATTTCTCTCCATATACGCTTCTGTCCAAAATCTTCATATCATGACCCATAACCTGTCCTACTGAATTCTTTCACCCGGACCTTTCCATCCGGCCCTGCATTCCTGCACCATTAAAATTCAATGTTCTTATAAATAAGGCAGCCTCCCCTGACCGTTGCCATCGGAACCAGCATTTTGTTTCCGCCAAGTCTCTGATTCATGGCGTCGATAAAGGCAAAATCCCCTTCCTTTATCTTGAAAATAGCGGCATCAGCCGGGTATCCCGGCTGCAGGGAACCGGCTCTATCCGATAACCCCATAATTTTAGCAGGATTTTCCGTTACTCTCTTTACTATTTCCACAAGCGGCATACCCAACGCCAAAAATTTTGACATTATGTATGGAAGACCAATCTCCACATATTCAGCCAGATAGTTCATACTGGACACATCCGAGCAGATGAGATCCGGCAATAATCCCTCTGCCATTGCGTTCTTTGCCACATTAAAGCAGAAATTGTTTTTACCGGAAGCGGCATCCAGAATTACACCACGGGACTGTGCCTGAAAAAACGCTTTTTTCACTCTCCCGTTCTGCTCCAGAATCGTCTCTCCAAATCCCTGATAAACATGGCAATATATATCATCTTTTCTCAGCAGTTCCACCAGTGCCGCCTGATCGAGGCTTGTGTCTGTAACATGAACCACCAGCCGGGTATTTAGACGTTCTGCCAGTTCAAGGCTTTTTTTCAGGATATACATACCTCGTTCCCCTGCAACATTATCACTGATTCGAAGCTTTAGCCCCATTATTTTATCTCCGTCAAGGTCAAAGGCACGGTACATCTGTTCCAGGTCCCACCGTTCCGGTAAGATGGTCTCCGGATACTGGAAAGTAGAAAGCCCTGACGGACTTACATTTAATAGCATTTTGTAATGCAGCTGCGAACATGCCATCATCGCCAGGAAGCTGCGGTAATTTGATATTCCACAACTCCCGCCTTCTCCTACCGCCGTAACGCCGTACGGAAGTGTAACCAAATCCGCCGGTATGCCGAGATCACAGCCCTTGTCAAACACATGAACGTGAGAGTCTATCAGCCCCGGTGTGACAATATACCCCTCCGCTTCCAGCACCCGCTCCGCTTCCAAAGGCTCATCCAATTGCGTAATGTCAGCAAAACGTCCGTTCTTGACTCCCAAATCCATTTTTTTATCAATGGAAGCCCCCGTGTCTATTACCCGTCCGTTTTTAATTAACAAATCCAGCTTCATATCCCGTACCTCATCCCTTCTTCTTTCTTATATTCCGCCTCAGATATTTGACCATCGGGAATAATACCGCTCCTATCGTCAGAATTATAAAGACACAGGAAATAGGCCTTGTAAAAATCGCCCAGAAATTACCTCCGGAAAATGACAGCCCCCGTCTCAGGTTCGTCTCAATCAGCGGTCCCAGTATGAAGCCTAACACAAACGGCGCCAGCGGAAATTCAAAACAGTTCATTGCATATCCTAAAAAGCCGAAAATAAGCAGGGCATATACATCTGATATCCGGTTATTAAGTCCGAATGAACCAATGACGGATAGGCAAATCACAAAGGGATACAATATGTGTTTCGGTACCTTTAATATATAGGCAAATAACCGGATCCCAAAAAGTTCCAAAACAAACATTAAAACAGTTGAAATTAGCAGGGCAATGAAGATTCCGTAGACCAGGGGCCCATTATTATCAAACAACAGGGGACCGGGCGTCAATCCGTGAATCATAAATCCGCCCAGCATCAGAGCTGTTACCGCATCTCCCGGAATCCCCAGCGTCAATAGAGGAATCAACGCTCCTCCCACCGATGCATTATTCGATGTCTCAGATGCCACAATTCCATCCATCACTCCGGTACCAAATTTTTCCGGATACTTCGAAGCATTTTTTGCCGCTGCATAAGCGATTAAATTAGAGGTGGCTCCTCCCAGCCCGGGAAGAATCCCGATTCCTATCCCGATAAACGCCGAGCGAATCATATTGAATGCCTGTTCCCTGAATTCTTTCAGGGAAAATCCCAGACCTTTAATTTTAAAATTCATTAAAACCTGTTCCGGCTTTGATGCCGCTCCAGCCATCTGAAGCACTTCTGCCACTGCATACATCCCTATCAGCACCGACAAAATATCAAAACCCGCATTCAGCGCCGTAATTCCGAATGTAAATCTCGGAAAACCGTCAATCGGAGCCGCTCCAATCGTTGTTACGGCAATGCCTAAAACGCCGCTGATTAATGCTTTAAGCATCGAACCTTCCGATAAACTTGAAATAATCGTCAGAGCAAACACAGAAACGGCAAAGTATTCGAATGGCCCAAACTTCAGCGCTATGTTCGCAATCGGAGGCGCTATGAAAATCAGGGAAATCAGACTGAAAACCGTTCCGATAAAGGAATAAGCAATACCGATTCCCAAAGCTCTTCCTGCCTCTCCGCGTTTTGCCATTGGCGCTCCGTCAAAGGTGGTGGCAATCGAGGAAGGTGTTCCGGGAATTTTTAATAAAATAGCCGAAATCAGTCCTCCCGACACCCCGCCAATATAAATTGAACATAAAAAAGATAAACCTTCAATTGCCGTCATTCCAAAGGTAATCGGCAGTCCAAGGGCCACTCCCATCGTGGCCGTCAGTCCAGGAATAGCGCCGAAGACAATACCGAATATAACCCCAACTGTCATAAGAAGCAGAACCTTGCCTGTCATGACAAGGGCCAGTCCCTGTAAAAGCACCTCCACCATATCCTCCCCCCTCTATCTCAACAGTCCTTCCGGCAGCATGACATACAGCAATCGGATAAAAATGTATTGCAGGATATATGCAGCCGCGGCCGAAGCCACAGCAAACCGGACAGTTCCTTTTATGCTTCTCTCTGGAGCCAGAACCATAAGCTGAGCAAATAAATATATGGATGTTGTAATTAAAAATCCGAGTTTCTCAAAAAATACCACATAGAGGATTAACAGCAGCGCTGTTAAAAGCGCCGGAAACCAGCAAAATGTTCCCCTCTCATCTCCCCGGATATTAGTTTTTTCCGAACGTTGTACCTTCAGTTTATATACGGACGTCACTATCAGACAGATGCTCAAAAAAAACATGATTCCCGATACCAGTTTCGGAATAAATGCAGCGTCTACCGAACCGGAATTAATAATTTCAATTTCTCCAATCCGTGAAGCATACAGGCTTGTTATGATAAGCAAAAATATTCCTGAAATGAGATCCCCATACTTTTTTACAGACAAGATAACCCTCCTCCCGATTTGAAAACCGCCGCCTTATCAACTTACTGTGCCGATTTTAATGCTTCTGAATATTGTGCATACAAAGCATCCATCTCACGTAAATACTCCTCTGTCTCCTTCTGATCCATATAGTCCGGCGTGGCAAACATGGCGTTCGATTCTTCTATAAACTGAGGATTTTCTGAAACCTTTTTTAATGCGGATGAGAATGTATCTATAACCTCCTGCGGGGTGTCTTTCGGCATATAAAATGAATACTTTCTTGTCAGCGCCAGATCAATACCTTCTTCCTTAGCCGTCGGAACACCTGCTATCAACGGATTATCTTCCTCCGCAAAAATACAGAGATATCTCATTTTTCCTGCTGCCACCTGGTCTTTAACCAATCCGTAAGGAAATGCAGAAACATCACTCTGGCCGCCCAGCATCGCTGTAATCTGCTCAGCCGCACCGCCGGCATCTACAATATTCAAATCAATTCCAGCCTTATCTTCCAGCACAAGGCCCAACAGAGTGGTAAAGGCGCCTGCCTGTGTCGCATATATGATTTTCCCTGGATTGGCTTTGGCATCGTCTATCAAATCCTGAAGCGTCTGATATTTCGAATCCGCAGGCACCACCAGGCCGGTAGCATTGTCACTGACAATTGTTGCGGCCACTGCAAATGAATCGTAGCTGTAATCGGCCAGTCCAAGCAGCTTATGAATGAGTACGTTATTGTGGTTAAACATCATTTCATAACCGTCAGGCTTTGCGTCTTTTACATACTGGGAAGCAACCGTGCCGCTTGCCCCTGTCATGTTTGATACTACCACTGTCTGTCCCAGCTCTTGCGTCAGGTACTTGGCCGCAAGCCTGGCATTCAGATCCGTATCGCCTCCGGCTGCATACGGCAGAATTATTTTCACTGTTTTATCAGGATAAGAGGTTTTCGCTTCAGAGCCGCCCGTCTTTTCGCCATCCGGCTGCGTCTCCGCCTGTCCATCCTCGGCGGCGCCTGTCTCGCTTATACCCGCCGTATCCGTCTTGACTGAATTTCCCCCTGAACATCCTGCTAAACCGGTTGCCAGCGCTCCTGCTAATAATAAACTAATCCATTTTTTACTTTTTTTCATTGTACCTTCTCCTCTTCTCTTATCATTTCTGTTAACGGCAGCCGTTTACAACACAGTACTCCGGCCGTCTTCCGCTCAATACATCATCCACTGATTTTGCTGCTGTCAGCGCCATCTTATCCATTGCGTCCACCGTCAGTGCAGCGTTATGCGGAGATAAAATCACCTGCTCCATCTGCATCAGCGGGTTATGGAAATCCGGCGGTTCTTTCTCAAAGACATCGAGAGCCGCCCCGGCTATCCATCCGTTTTCCAGAGCCTCAATCAGCGCTTTTTCATCTGCAAGCCCTCCTCTGGCCGCATTAATGAAATACGCTGTCTTTTTCATTGCCTTGAATTGCTTTTTCCCCATTATTTTTGTTGTTTCGCTGTTAAGAGGCATATGAATACTGACAAAATCCGAGCGTTCCAGAAGCATTTCCAGGCTGTCCGCACGCTCCGTGGAAGCGTCTCCTTCCGGCAGAACCGAAGCAATCGGATCATAGACTAAAATCTTCATCCCCAGGCCATATCGCGCTTTCTCCGCCACAAGACGGCCAATCCGGCCATAACCGGCTATTCCGAGGATTTTCCCCGATGTCTCGATTGTCAGCACTTCATTTCTTCGTTTATAATTTCCTGTCCTCGTCTCCCGATCCATATAAATAAGCTTTTTAGAACAGCCGAGAATCAGTGCAATAACGTGTTCCGCCACAGAGCCGATATTAGATACCGGATCATAGGTGACGCTGATTCCAAGCCGCTTCGCGGCTTCAATATCGATATTGTCGTATCCGGCGCCGTGTCTGGCAATGACTTTTAATCCCGGCTCACTCTCCAGAACCTCTTCATTAAACTTCCCCAGACGGGCAATGACGGCAGAACATCCTTTTACCTCTCTTGCCATGATTTCCGATGTAATACCGCTCCCCGGCTTTAATTCATATCCCCGCTCCAACAGCCAGTTTTTTCCTGCCTTTGCAATATCCTGCGGCAGCAAAATCTTTTTTCCCATAATACTCCTCATTATGTCAGCGGCGTCAGTTCTGCCTCCGGCACGTATCTTTCTTTTAATTCCATTAATTCCTGATAAGTCTTCACCGGAACAGGGATGCCGCTCTTTCTGCGCTCTGTTTCTTTTCTGTATTCCAGTTCACCAGGAAGGAACATCTCCGCTCCATCCTCCCACATTGGCGTATCCTTCAGACGTTTGTAGTATTCCTCCATCCGGGCTTTCATTGCGTCTCTTCCAATGATTGCATCGATGTCAATCGCGATGAAAAAATGGCCGGTCAGGCTTGGCTCTTTAGGACTCGCATACATACTCTTCATCTGATGGGAGAATACGCCCCCGGTTATGACACCGGAAAGTATATCGATCACGTAGGCCAGGCCCAGGCCTTTATAATCTCCCATCGGCAGAAGATACCCGTTAAATGCCTTCCCGGGATCATCGGTTGGCCTGCCATCTGCATCGGTAGCCCAATCCATCGGAATTTTTTCGCCGCGTTTGATTGCTAATGTGAGTTTTCCTCCCGCTACCTTTGAAAGCGCCATATCCAGACAGAATGGAAACTCCCCATAGGTAGGAATCGCAATTGCCAGCGGATTGTTGCCGACCACAGGACGGACGGCACCGGGCGCAGTCACAAGCGGCTTTACGTTTGTCATCGCGATCCCTATCATCCCTCTTTCAGCCGCCATTCTGGCATAGATTGCCCCAGCGCCGAAATGATTGCTGTTTCTGACGCCCACGGCCGCAATGTGGTGCGTTTTGGCAAGTTCGATCGCCCGGTCCATTGCACGGCACCCTACCACAATCCCGGCTCCCGCGTCGCCGTCCAGCACCTCCAGCGCTCCGTCCCCGGCCGCCTTATGTATCTGCGGCCTGACACGGATCGCTCCGTTTAACATCCTTGTAAAATAGGCCGGTACTCTCATCACTCCGTGAGAGGATATTCCCCACAAATCCGTATCGACAAGCGACCGGGCATGCATAAGGGCATCCTCCCGCGGCATTCCCGCATACTGAAACAACTCGCCTACAAAATGAAATAGCTGTTCTTCTCCAATTAATACCTGATGTTCTTCCATATTGATCCTCCTGTCTTTTATACTGCCTGATATTACTTCTGACCATGCTCCCTTTTTCCGGGCATGCTTTAACGCTCCGTATAATTCTCCTTAAACTTTCTGACATTTTCCAGCGCCAGCTTCGCAAGACTGGTGGTGTCTGACATTACGACAACATAACTGTAACCTCTTTCATACAGGTCTTTGGCTGCTTCGAAATCACCGGCCACTGTACCTAAAAATTTATCCGTTTCTTTTACGGCCGCTTCGATTTTGCAGATTGCCTCCTGTACTTCCGGGTGTTTCGGATTACAGAAATGGCCCATTGATGTCGCCAAATCCATTGGTCCGATAAAAATCCCGTCCAATCCGCTGACCCTGACAATCTGTTCAATATGTTCAACTGCTTCCGGTGTTTCCACCGCAGTCATGACGACGAGCTGCTCATTGGCATTTGCCAGGTATAAATTGCCGTTCATGCCATATCCGCCGGCCCGGGGGCTTGGGGCGATTCCCCGGATTCCTTCCAGCGGATACTTACAGGCGCGGACAGCCGCTTCTGCCTCCTCCTTTGTACTCACATAAGGTATCAGAATTCCATACAGCCCTGCATCCAGCATCCGTTTTATCGTGACCGGATCATTCCATGGCGCCCTGGCAAAAGGGGCTACATCGTACTTTTGAAGCGCCTGCAGCTGGCTTATCAGCGTCATGATATCTCCAGGCCCATGTTCCATATCAATCATTGCAAAATCAAATCCCGCTTTTCCAAAAATTTCCGCCGTGATTGGACTTGCGGCCTGCAGCCATGCCCCCATGGTTTTCTTTCTCTCTTTTAACAGCCATTTCACTTTGTTATAAAACACTTCATTTTGCCTCAGCATAAATTATCCTCCTGTATGTTTACTTCCTTGCAAAGATATAGAGCAAATTCCATGCCAATTTTCAATCAGCTCCCCTCTTTTTTTCATTCTGTTGAACTTATTTTTTATATGCCCGCCATAACTTCTCTTTTTATTGTAACATGGGATAAAATGGCTGAACGGATTTCCATAATTTACCATTTTGTTGTCTGGTTCTTATCTCCAAATCTTCTGTTCTGTTTTCAGCCTCACATTTGAAACAATATGTTTCGCAACAAAATGTTTCACCCATCTTATATTGCTCTTTTTTGTTTCACCATATATAATGAACTTATCCGTCTTTCACATAAGTATAAATCAAATAAGAAGGAGCCGCTTATGATTAAATTTGCCCTGGCTGTACCCTGTCATAATTTTATTGAAAATGCTTTTGATGTTTTTGAACAGCATAACCGCCTTGGAGCCATGCTTGATTTTGAGACCTATTCCCTCGAGGAGGTGATTGTTACCGAGCAGAATGCTGAAACCATCACAATTGACGCCGATGTTATCATCACCCGCGGACTTTTAGCCGAAATACTGAAGAGTATACAGGGGGATATTCCCGTGGTGGAAATCCAGGTTCCCGCCACCGACACGCTCCGAGTCGTATTAAACTGTGTTGAAAAGTTTCACGCACGGAAAGTAGGTATCATCGCCTCCCATAACATGGTAATGGGAGCAACTGAAATCTCATCTTTTCTCGATATCCCTTTTCAAACTTACGTGCTGACTACCAGCTGGAACGGACCTCAGCTGGTGGATCAGGCCATAAAGGACGGCTGCGACACCATCGTGGGCGGTCTGAATACCTGTAATTATGCAAGCAGCATCAATATTCCCAATATGTTTATATCCACCGGACGCGACTCCTTCTGGCAAAGCATAACGGCGGCCAAAAGGGCGGCCTCCATCAGCCGGGCGGAACAGGAAAAAACAAAACGGCTTCAGGTAATTCTGAACACCTCGAAGGAAGGTCTGCTCTCCATCGACACGTTAAAGCGTATCCGTATGATAAACCAGTCGGCCGAAAGAATTCTGAACCTCAATGCCTCTTTAGTCGGAAAACGTGTTATGGATGCCCCATTCCCAATTGAATTTAAGAAGCTGCTGATCAATGACGAAGCATGCAGCAATGAACTGTTTAAATATGAGGACACTTATTTTAATGTAAATAAATATCCTATCTGGGTTCATCAGAACAATATGGGAATCGTGGTTAGTTTCCAGGAAGTGAATGATATCGTAGATCTGGAAAGCAGCATACGCAGAAAAATACATAATAAAGGACATGTGGCGAAGACATATTTTAAAGACATTATCGGACAGTCGCAGGTTATGCGCCGGACAATTAAAACGGCTGAAAAATATAGCTGCACCGACTCAAATATCCTGCTCACAGGCCAGAGCGGCACCGGCAAGGAGCTGTTTGCACAGAGTATCCACAATCACAGCGCCAGAAAAGGCGGTCCATTTGTGGCTGTTAACTGTGCCGCCATACCGGAATCCCTGCTGGAAAGCGAGCTGTTCGGCTATGAGTCCGGGGCGTTCACCGGAGCCCAGAAGAATGGGAAGCCCGGATATTTTGAACTGGCCCATAACGGAACTTTGTTCCTGGATGAAATCGGGGAGCTTCCGCTTCAATTCCAGGCAAAGCTCCTGCGGGCAATTCAGGAGCGTGAAGTCATGCGGATCGGAAGTGACCGCATTATCTCCATCAATATCCGAATCATTGCCGCCACCAACCGGAATTTGGCAGATCTGGCTGAACGGGGAGACTTTCGGGAGGATCTCTACTACCGGCTGGATGTCCTGCACATCCATATCCCGCCGCTCAGCCTCCGCTTTGGAGATATTCCGCTTCTGGCACGTCATTTTCTATCAGGGTATTCCACACGGTTCTCCATTACAGACGAGGCATGTGAGGTACTCGCCGGTTATGAATGGCCCGGAAACATCCGCCAGCTTTTTAATATCTGTGAACGGCTGGCCGTCTTATGCAGCGGGAATACCATCACCGCATCTGACGCTTACGATGTTCTGCCGGTTTCCAGCTGGACAGACGAACCTCAGACGGATTGTCTGTCAGAATCCCTGTCCGGTTTTTCGGCTGAAGCTCTGCCGGATAATCAAGTCTGTGACGAAGCGGCAACGCCGGAAGAACGCCAAAACATCTTGCGGGTGCTTCAGGAAACACGCTATAACCGGAGCGAGGCGGCCGAACGCCTTAAAATCAGCCGTTCAACCCTTTGGCGCAAAATGAAGCGATACGGACTTTAAGACGATCCCTATTTACTTCCTCCGGCTCATATGCTAAACTTGGAACAGAATTATAAGGGGGACTAATAAATGGACATAAATTATGAACTATACAAAGTTTTCTACCACGTAGCCTCAACCCTCAGCTTTTCGGAGGCATCAAAGCAGCTTTTTATCTCACAGTCGGCAGTCAGCCAGTCTATTAAGGTTCTGGAAAAAAAGCTGAATCAGACGCTTTTTATCCGAAGTACAAAGCGCGTCCAGCTGACACCGGAAGGCGAGATTCTGCTAAAGCACATAGAACCGGCCATGAACCTGATTAAAAAGGGGGAGAACCAGCTTCTCGAGGCCAATACCTTAAACGGAGGCCAGCTTCGGATTGGCGCAAGCGATACGATATGCCGATATTTTCTCGTTCCCTTTTTAAACGAATTTCACAAGATGTATCCGAATATTCATATTAAAGTCACGAACCGTACTTCCATTGAGTGCGCCAGACTGCTTGATAACGGACAGGTCGATTTTATCATCACCAATTATCCCAACTCAGGGCTGTCCAATACGCAGAATATACAGGTCATCCATGATTTTTCCGATGTATTTGTGGCAAATGAAACGTATTTTCCCCTGAAAGACAGAATGATCACACTGAAGGAATTGCAGTCCTATCCCATCCTGATGCTGGATCGCAAAAGCACTACCAGCGAATTTCTGCACAGCATGTTTCAGAAGCATCAGTTGGATCTGGTACCTGAGATTGAACTGAGCAGCAATGATCTGCTCATCGATTTGGCGAAAATCGGCCTGGGGATCGCGTTTGTTCCGGATTTCTGCATTCCGCAGCAGGAGGAAAATTTCTTCATTCTCAATTTGGAAGAAACGCTTCCCAAGCGCCAGCTGGTCGTCGTCCACAACGAAACCCTCCCAATCTCCCAGGCCGCCAGGCAGTTCATTGAGCTTCTTGAGGGAAACACGGACAGGGATTAGAGGCGGTTCCAGAAGTTTTCCAGTTCCTGCCGCACCGTCTTCAGGGTCACGCGGCGGCAGTCGTCCCACTCTCTCGGAAACAGCTCGCGGTAATCATTTCGTAAGAACCGGTCGTCCAGCAGCAGGATGATGCCCTTGTCACCGGCGGTGCGGATCACGCGTCCCGCCGCCTGCATGACTTTATTCATTCCGGGATATTGGTAGGCAAAGGCAAATCCTTCCTGTTCCTCCTCGTCAAAATATCCTTTCAGTATCTCCTGCTCCGTACAGACCATGGGGAGGCCCGTTCCGACAATAATAGCTCCTATCAGCCTTTCTTCTTTCAAATCAATCCCTTCGGAAAACAGTCCGCCCATTACGCAGCATGCGACAAGGGAATTCTCCCGTTCCTGTTCAAACTCTTTTAAAAAATCTTCCCTCTGCGCGTCCGTCATCCTGTTTTCCTGCACCAGCCAGTCAATCCCGGAATCCTGCAAATATAGCTTCTGCGCATCCGAACCATCCGCAAAATCCGGCCGCCCTATCCGGCCGTCGTATAACAGCTCCAAAACATGGTTCATGTATTGATAGGATGGAAAAAAAACAATATAATTTCCTTTTCTGGCCTCCGCGGCCTGACGGATATAATCCAGTATCTTCCGGTATTCCGTACGGTTTCTCCTGGTATAACGGCTTGTGACATCGGCAGCAGCCAATAGGAGGCGGTGTTCCTGTGAAAACGGTGAATTGACATATACCGTGTAATCTTCTTCATCATTGCTCAAAAGCTGCCTGTAATACCGTATCGGCAGCAGTGTCGCAGAAAAAAAGACCGAACTGTTCCCCTGGGCAAGGCATTCTCCAATATGCACTATCGGATTCACGCAGAGCAGCTTTATCTTAAAATCGCCGGACTCTGTCAATTCTGTGTAAATGCGGTAATGTTCGTCGACTCTTTCATAAATGTTCAGGAAATTGCGGACGGTAAAATAGAAATCCAGCAGCTCTTCCCGTCCCTCACTTCCCTTATATTCATCCATGTATTTTTCCAGCTCTGAAAACAGGGAGGTCAGAGCCGTCACCAGATGATCCGCATCGGGCAGGATCTGCCATCCCTCACACTGGCGTTTCATTTCCAGACAAATCTTGTTGACGCGTTCCAGCTGCCTTGTCAGGCGCGGTGATTTATCTTTTACAAGACGTTTTGCTGCCAGCACATCCTCTTTTATCAGAACCGCGCTGTACATCTCCCTCGCCCTCGGCACCAGATTATGGGCCTCATCTATCAGAAAAATATACTCCCCCTTCGCCCCATCCGCAAAATAGCGTTTCAACCGGACATCCGGATCAAACACATAATTATAGTCACAGATTATTCCATCCACAAAGCTGCTGATATCCAGGCAGTATTCAAAGGGACAGACCTTAAATTTCTCCGCATATTTAAGAATGACTTCCCTCGTAATCCCAAACTCCTTATGGACAATCTCATACACCGCATCATTTACCCTGTCAAAGTGGCCTTTGGCATACGGACAGGCATCGGGATTGCACTCCGGTTTTTCCAAAAAGCAGAGTTTATCTTTAGCTGTGATGGTAACGGAGCGGAAATAAAGACCCTGCTCCCTCAGAATCGCAAATGCCTCCTCCGCCACGCCTCTCGTAATTGTCTTAGCCGTCAGATAAAAAAGTTTATCTCCATGCCCCTCTCCGATTGCCTTCAGGCTGGGAAATACGGTGGATAGTGTCTTTCCGATTCCGGTCGGCGCCTGGATAAACAGCTTTCGCCGCCTCGCTTCAGTCCGGTATACACTGACCGCCAGCTCCCTCTGCCCTTCCCGGTAAGGGAACGGAAACTCCAAATCTTTCAGAGACTCATCCCGTCTCTGGGCATTGTGGTAAAGATATCTGGCCCACTTCACATATTCATGGATCAGTCCCATAAACCATTCCTTCAATTCCTCCATGGTTTTGATGACCTGAAAACGTCTTACCTCCTCCGTATCCAGATTACAGTATGTCACCTGGATTGTGAGTTCTTCAAGCCCCTCGTTTAATCCGTAGAAATAACCATAGCACATGGCCTGGGCCAGATGCACCTCCACCGCCTCTTCCAGAACGCTGATATCCATGTAAACGCCCTTTATCTCATCGATTGTCGCCCGGTTTCCTTCCCTGATAATTCCGTCGGCCCGGCCTTCCACCAGAATTTCGAAGCCGTCCTCCTCCACACTGCTTTTCAGCGGCACCTCCGCCAGGTAGCCGGAACCCATCTTTTTCTGGATTTTGCGGTGCATACGGCCTCCCGCCAGCATTGCCTCCTTCTGATCCACAGCCGTCCTTCTATTATCTAAATCGCCGGAGCGCAGGACAAATTCCACCAGGTTGCGCACAGAAACCCGTATCTGTTTTCCTTTCATCTCCATCTGTCCTTCTCCTTCCGACTCTTATGATTCCCTTTTATATTTTATAATATAGCGAAAAGGGATCGCAGTCTCCTGCAATCCCTTTTCTCAATTGTATGCAAATTTTTTAAGCAGCTGTGACAGCCTTTGCCGCTGTCCTATCTAGAAATGCTTCAAATTCTTTATTTTCCCCGCTATATTCTACTGTCAATACTCTGGTCAAATCGAGGCTCATAACGCCTAATAGAGATTTGGCGTCAATCACGACGCGGTTGTAAAAAACATCTATATCGAATTCGCATTTCGTTGCAGCTGCTACAAAATCTTTTGCATCTTCTACAGTACCTAACATTATTCTTTTCTGCTTCATAATCAAAACTCCTTTAACTGGTGCAACTTATTGCTGATTCAAGTATTACTTATAGCACCTTATGCAAAATTTGTCAAATTTTCTTTCTAAAATCTGGAAATCGGCTCTTGTAAATTATTGACAATTTTACATTCTCTATTCAGAAATTTATGATCGTTTTTACCAGCACATCTACTTTCGCAGCTTTCGTTTATTAGAACTGTTGTAAAGATTATTTTTGATAAGGTGTGCAGTTCGCCTAAATTTATAAGATTACATAAAATTTCCAGCTAAACATACGTTCTCATTATAGTATATAACCTTGTTCCGTGCAATCTTTTCTTCGATATTTCCTTTTCTTTCCTGTGAGGACGCCGCCGGGACGGCCAGCGGGGGGGATATGAGGCTTCCGTCCCAATGACCGTTTATCTCCTTATCTCTGATGATGAACAAGCACTCCGCCGCCTACATACTATATAAAGAGGAAGTAAATAGTATGATCCTCCCTGATAAAATAAAAGAGGTGATCTTATGGCATATGACCAGATAAATCCCAACGGCAGAGACAAGATTCCACGCTCCGCAAGAAGCACGGAACCTGCATGGGTAACGACCGTGGCTCTTCCTCCCGAAGCGGCGCCGTTTGACCTGCAGGCCGCAATTAACGCAGCCGGCGACGGAGAACCGACGGTCATCGAACTGAACAGTGATATCATACTCAATGGATACGATATTAAAATACCACAGGATAAAATTATAAAGCTTACAAGCGCCGGAGCAGAAATCACCCATTCAATTGATGCCAACCGGCTTTTTCGGGTACTCAGCGTTTCGTCCCAAGCGGCGCTCTATTTGGAAAACATCATCATCACCGGAGGCGTTGGAACCGACAGCGGGGCCGGTGTATCGGTTTTTGGCGGCGCGCTTGTCATGAACAACAATGCCGCCATAACCGGCAATCAGGCTTCCGGAGCCGGCGCCGGAGTACTCATCCGGAACGGCGGTACATTCTGCATGAACGGCGGTGAAATCACCAATAACACGGCAGGGACTGAAGGCGGCGGTGTCAATAATGGAACGGGCGGTATCTTTCTGATGGCCGGCGGCATCATATCCGGAAATTCATGTCCGCTTATCGGCGCATCCAGAGGCGGCGGTGTGTTTAATTCCGGTATTTTTACTATGGAAGGCGGTGAAATTTTCGGTAACTATGCCATCATTTCCGGCGGCGGAGTATTCAATGCCGCGTATTTCACCATGGAAGGGGGTAAGCTCTGCGGCAACTCTTCCGGAGGGAACGGCGGTGGCATTTATAATGCCGGCAGTGAAAGAAGCTTATTTATAGCGGGCGGAGAAATTTCCGGCAATTTTGCAGCGGGCAGCGGGGGCGGCATTTATATGCATCCCGTGGAGGGCACCGCTCCCCTGATAACCGTCACAGGCAAAAGCCTGATAGCGGACAACATGGCCGGTCATGACGGCGGCGGCATCTGGATCACCTTCGGGCAGCCCTGCAGGCTGGAGATTGGGCCGGACACGGTCTTTTCCGGAAACAAGGCTTCTCGGGCGTTTAACCGCAGCCCTGCCGACGTCGGTGCCTGCAGTGACCATATTGCTGCCGTCCGCTGGACATCTCCGTTTCCGCAGGGATACAATAACTATGATATCAGTTATACCAACGGCACTCCCTTCCTCTTCCCGGCAAAGGTTACCATACAGGCCGATCAAAAATCGGTAAGCCAGGCTCTCCCCGCCGGACGGTTTGCATTCGGACTGTTTAACGGGAACGGAAGCCGGATTGCCTCTGCTGTCAGCGATGCTGCCGGAATGATTATATTTCCCTCCATCACAATCACACAGACCGGAATTTTCAATTATTCGATACGTGAGCTGACGCAAAACGGCACCTGGAGCAATGATACCGGATATCCTGTAACAATTACGGTCACTGAAAATGGAAAAGGACAGCTGACGGCAAATGTCTGCTATCCTGACAGAGCGCCGGTTCTTACCGGTACATTCAGGCATTCCGTTCCAAAGCCTGTAACTGTCAGGTTCCATGCAAGAAAGAATGTCTGCGGAGCCTGCCAGTACGCCGGCCGGTTCACCTTTGGCCTTTTCGATATCAAAGGGAAGCGTGTTTCCACTGCGGTCAATGACGCATGCGGGAATATTGCCTTTCCATCCATCACGTATACCAAAGCAGGTATTTATTACTACACCATCCGCGAACTGACACAGAAAAACGGCCGGACGGCGGACAGCACCGTTCACCCGGTAACCGTTAAGGTATGCTCCGGCCAGGGCCGGCTGACTGCCGATGTTCAGTACCCGGGCGGCCTGCCCTGCTTCTATAAGCTGCTGCCGCATGCCCTGCCGTTTTAACGGCTGGTAATGTACGGCAGGAATCTGAACCCGTTATATTCCTTTGAACATTAAAACAGGGAGCCCAAGCGGTAAAACTGATCGGCTCCCTGTCTTTCTTCTCCACGATATTCTCTAATTTTCTTTATTTTTACTCTGCTTGCTCCGGTTCTCTATTTCACTCTTACAATATGCTGGCAGTAAATATAAAGATTTTTTATTTTTACTGCCTCCTGACCGTCATCTCCAAGCACGATCGGCTGGGTTCCTGACGGAGTAAAATAAAGTTTAAATGCAATTGCATCCTGGCCGATATTAAGCCTCTCCTCCGGCTCATACGGAAACTCCCGGCATGAAAGTCCCAGATATGAATACATTACCCGCTCCAGCTCAGGGTTTCTGAAAACCTGAACCACATCCTCCTCGGCCTCGCCTTTCATCTCAATGATTGCTTTGGCCTCATCAAATTTCAAATTTGTGAAGCGGTATTCGCCGTTTCCCAGAATATAGGCTAAAGTACCATTATCAAGCAATAATAAAGGATCTGATTTCCCCATAATTTCTTCCTCCTCCACCATATGTACTGCAAACTGTATTTATTTATAATATAAAGAATGCATGATAAAGTCAACTCACTGTCAAGAACGTAACAATATCTCCATCGTCTGTTCCAGCCTCTGGCGGCTCAGGAACACCCCGACCACGCCTGAGACCATGCTCAAAACGTTAATCTCTTCCAACGTCCAGACACGTTTTTCCCCGCACTGGTCAAAGCCGATCAATCCTCTTCTTTTTTTCTTTTCCACTAACAGGCACTGGAGCATGGATACGATATCCTGTGACGCCAGAACGTCTTTTGTTCTTCCGCTCAGATTTCCGATATCACGGCAATAAAATATTCCGTTTTCATCAAACAGCTGATCATACCGGTTCCCGTCCGTGTATTCAACATCCTGAAGAAAATCCTTCTGAGGCTTTACGCCGTCATTACACCATTCAAATGTGTTGGAGCAGAGCCTGCCATCCTCTGAATCCTCAAAAATATAAACCCGGCTCACGCCAAACTGGCGGCCGATTATCTCCAGCACCTGGGTAATGGCATTCGGTATGTCTTCCTCCTTTTGCAGTACCCCGAACACATACTCCGACAGAGTCTGGTTCCTGTATCTTTCCTGCATTCTTATTTCAGGAGCCTGCTGTACATAGCTTCGTCCGGCATTGAATTCTGATTCCAGTATGGAATGATAAAAAACACACTGGTTTTTCCCCTTTTCTTTCGCCTTGTAAAGAGCCAGATCCGCATTTTTGTATAATTTTTTATAATCATTACCATCCAGAGGGGCAAACGCCACTCCGGCGCTGCAAGACAGCATATAACCGTCCCGTTCCAGGAACTCCTCCATTTTCTCTTTTATCTGTTCAAATTTATCGGCTATCACGTCCTGGGAGCGGGCCCCCGGCATTATGATAACAAATTCATCGCCGCCAATCCGGCCTACAATGTCACCGGCACGGAAGGTCCGCTTAAGCAGTACGGCAATATCCGAAAGCAGCACGTCTCCGCTCAGATGACCGTAAACATCATTAATGTATTTGAAATTATCCAAATCAATAATCATGAATGCACAGGGCGAATCCTGCATTGCTTTTTCAATGAACTTGCCTCCCAGCTCCTCTGCCGCCGCCTTGTTGTACAGACCGGTCAGAGCATCATAGAGCGCCTTTTGAACCAGCATATCGACATTTCGTTTCTCCTTATCGATATCCGATATTACTCCGATCGCCCTCTTCCTGCCGGACTTTCTTGTATCCTGCAAAGCTATTCTGACTCTGCACCAAAGATAATGCCCGTCATTCCCGGCGATTCTTATCTCCATCTCTTTTACCGGAACATCCATCTTCATATCCCGGGCCGCATTCATCAGCAGATGTATATCATCAGGGTGTACATGGCTGAAGGGGGCCATGGTGCTGACATTCTCCGTCATGGGAGAATAACCGAAGGTTTTCACCCAGTTGTCCGAAAAGAATATCCGGTCATCAGACAGATCCCACTCAAAAATAATATCATTGGTCTGCTCCATTATAATCCGGTGCTTTTCCAGGCTCAGGTGCAATTCCTCAAGAATCTTCCGGTTCTCTGTGATATCTGTCAAAATACAGTAGAATACTTTCTTTCCATCCCGCTCCACCAGCTGTCCGTGATCCAGCACCGTTACCAGCCTTCCGTCCCGGCATCTGACTCTGTACTCTATCTTCTTTGTCTTTCCCTGTGCCATCTGAATCTGTACAGAATTCCAGGTGCTTTCCAGATCTTCCGGGTAAATCAGGCGCCGGAACTGATTATGGAATTCCTGTTCCATCTCTTCCCTGCTATATCCGAACATATTTAAAAAGCCCTGGCTGTACTGGAGCAGATTCAGTTCTTCATTATATTCACAGCATATGACTCCGCCCGGTACATTCTCCATTAATGCATTTAAATTCTCATTCTTCTCTTTCAGCAGCTTTTCCTGCTCTTCCAGCCGGCGAAAAAGTGCCTTGGCATGCTGCTGATCCATTGTCCTGGGGAAAATTTCATCCTCGAGCTGATTCCGGCTTCCTTCCGACATATGAACCTGCAGAACCCTCAGCTCACCGTTTTGTTCCCTTACCACCGCAGTGACCCGAATCTTCAGCTTATCAAAAAACGCCTCTTTACCGGACTCCTGAATCACCAGTTTTTCTGATACCGCAGCAGTACGGGGATCCAATATTTTTATATCATACTCTTCTTCCAATATATCAAAAGGACTTGGATACAATTGATATTCCTGTTCAAAAAATCTTTTTGCACCGGAAATGCCACGGCCGCTTTCTTGCTGTCCCGTTCCTATCCATTCCACATTTTCATCCATGCCGGATAATACTTTCTGTACATCGCGCTCTACCAGATATGCTCTTTGAAGCCGGCAGACAAATTCTTTTACTCTGTTTTCAAACAATATGTCCATGCCCCCTTTTCCCCCATAACATTTCTTAAATTAAGCATACTGGAAAACATGGATCATGTCAAGAAAGCATCATTGCACCTTTGCTGCATTTTGAACGAAAATCCCGAGTTTCACGGTGCGTAACGGCACTTTTGAAAAAAACAATCAAAGCCGCCGTTTCTAAATTAATCGGCTATTTAGTATCTGAGTCTAATTCTCCTCTTTTCAAAAAGGAAATCGAAGTGGTAATTAAAATCTGCTTCACCGCTCCCGAAGCAGGCAGGAACGTTTGTTCGGTACAAGTGCAAAAAAAATAATTTATAAAACTTATTATATCTAATAGGCTTTATAAATTATTTTTATCACACTTAGAAACTTCTCTTTTGCTCTCCTTGAAAACCTTGTTTTCACAAGATTATTCAGCAGGGGAAGAGGGATTCGAACCCCCATTAACGGTTTTGGAGACCGTTGCTCTGCCATTGAACTATTCCCCTAAAATTGCCTGCCCAAGTATAATACCACAGGACAGGCAGTATGTCAATCGGTTTTTTCCAAATTACAAATAAATTGTTTTAATTAATGAAATTATTGTAATTGTTTCGCTCAACGTAACAATATTGCTTCTTAACCGCCTGTCCTGGGGTTAAATCAGGTTGATTGCCTCTCTTACATTGCTTACCCCCGCCAGCTCAATATCGTTTCTTTTTTTCAGCTTTTCAAAGCTTACGAGCGGCATGATGCAGCGTGTGAAGCCCAGCTTCACCGCTTCGTTCACTCTCTGTTCGGCCATTGATACGGCCCTTACTTCCCCGGATAGACCGACTTCGCCGAATATGACGGTCTTTTCATCGACCGGTCTGTCTTTATAGCTGGAAATCAGTGCCATCACGATAGCCAGATCCAGCGCCGGTTCATTCATTTTCATACCGCCCGCAATGTTGACATAGGCATCGAATTGGGACAATTCATACCGGCACCTTTTTTCGAGTACCGCCATCAGGAGATTCACCCGGTTATAATCAGTTCCCGCTGCTGTTCTTCTGGGCATTCCGAAGTTCGTCTTTGTCACCAGCGCCTGTACCTCCAGCATAATCGGCCTGGTTCCTTCCAATGAACAGGCGGCAACGGCACCCGAGGCTCCTGCGGGCCTGCCGTCCAGCATGAATTCCGATGGATTCTTTACTTCTGCCAGCCCCTCCTCCCTCATCTCGAACACTCCGATTTCATTCGTGGAGCCAAAACGGTTCTTAATCCCTCTTAATATCCGGTAGGAAGCATGGCGGTCACCTTCAAAATAGAGCACCGTGTCCACCATATGTTCCAGTACCCTGGGTCCGGCTACAACCCCCTCCTTTGTCACATGGCCAATAATAAATACCATAACGCCCAGACCCTTGGCAATCTGCATCAAAATATTGGTGCATTCCCTCACCTGGCTGACACTGCCGGGAGCCGAAGTAACTTCCTCCATATACATGGTCTGTATGGAATCAATCACAACCGCATCCGGCATTGTCCGTTTAATCACCTCTTCTATGGTCCCCAGGTTTGTTTCACACAGGAAAGAAAGGGGGCCTGTCACCGTCCCGATTCTGTTCGCCCGCAGCTTTATCTGTTTCAGGGATTCCTCTCCCGATATGTAAAGTATTTTCTGGTTCTGTCCCGCCAGATTACGGCAAACCTGCAGAAGAAGCGTGGACTTTCCGATGCCCGGATCTCCTCCAACCAATACAAGGGAGCCCCTTACGATCCCCGAGCCTAAAACGCGATCCAGCTCATCAAAGCCGGTCCGTATCCGATCCTCCTCGTCCAGCACAATCTCCGACAGCATGACAGGCCTGGCCGTATCGGCGGATACCTTCCGGGCAGAGCCAGTCCCGCCTTTACCAACGGTTTTTATCTGGGAGACCGGCTCCTCCACCATCGTATTCCACGACTTGCATGCCGGGCACTGTCCGGTCCATTTCGCCGACTCATAGCCGCAATCACTGCAAAAATAAGCTGTTGATTTCCCTTTTGCCATTCTCTCCTCCGTAAATAAATAGTCGCCGACATCAGAATGGAGGCAAATCTTTCGACCGCCTCCATCCTGTAATTCTGCTTATCTCTATCTTCCTGCAATTCTTATCTCTGTTCTTACGCCCTCGTTCAGTTCCACGCTTAAAACAAGTTTTCCGCTTACGTTGGTCGTCATGCCTCCTACGGCAATCCCATCAATGAAAACTTCATATTCACGATCATCTTCAAGCTGAACTGTGATCTGAGCATCCTGGTTTCCTTCTACAGCAAAGGTTACCTCGGAATCATCAACAGCAAAATGGTTAACTGCCGTTCCCGGTACGGACTCATAAACAAACATTCCGTTCCTCTCCAGTTTTGTTATCTCATGAAAGGTTTTTACTTTGTATAAATCTCCTTTGTATTCAAAATCCTGAAGTTTGGACTTTGTCGCTAATTCATAATTGCCAAAACTGATTGTACCGTCATCCTCGATGCGGATTAACTCGCTAACTACTGGCATAAATCTATCCTCCTGGTATTCTTCTGTGTGTTTCCCTGTGTAGGATTATTCTATCACAGTTTCTTTTACTTGACCAGTATTTTATTCTCTTTGGAAGAGTCCCTGACGGTAAATTTAAGGCCCTCCCCGTCTCTGGTTACAAGCACTTCATCGTCCTTTTTAATATGCCCCTCCAGCAGTTCTTCTGAGAGCTTATCCTCTATCTGGTTCTGGATTGTCCGCCGCAGCGGCCTTGCGCCGTATTTCTCATCGTATCCCTTCTCAGCCAGGTATGCAACCGCCCCGTCATCGACAGTCAGGCTCATGCCGACCTGGGCTTTGGTTCTTCTGATAATTGTTTTAAGCATAATTCCGGCAATCTCTTCGATATTCTTCTTATTGAGCGGATGGAATACCATGATTTCATCAATTCGGTTTAAAAATTCCGGTTTAAACATCCTTTTCACTTCATCCATGACACGGTTTTTCATAAACTCGTAATCCGTCTTCGCATCTGAATCGGAAGAGAATCCCAGACGCTTCGGTGAAATGATATTCTCGGCTCCGGCATTGGATGTCATGATGAGCACGGTATTTTTAAAATCGATCTTTCTTCCCTGGGCATCCGTGATATGACCGTCATCCAGTATCTGAAGCAGGATATTGAATACATCGGGATGGGCTTTCTCGATCTCATCAAACAGAATGACGGAATACGGGTTGCGGCGCACCTTCTCGCTGAGCTGGCCGCCCTCCTCATATCCCACATAACCAGGAGGTGAGCCAATCATCTTGGAGACACTGTGCTTCTCCATATACTCCGACATATCTACCCGGATCATCGCATTCTCCGTACCGAACATTGCCTCGGACAGCGCCTTTGACAGCTCGGTTTTGCCGACTCCGGTGGGCCCCAGGAACAGGAAAGAACCAATCGGGCGCTTAGGATCCTTTAAGCCCACGCGGCCCCTGCGGATCGCCTTAGAAACAGCGGTTACCGCTTCTTCCTGGCCCACCACTCTTTCATGCAGGATCGATTCCAGTTTTAAGAGTCTCTCCGACTCCTCCTCCGCCAGCTTTCGGACCGGAATTCTGGTCCAGTCGGATACAATATCCGCAATCTCATTGTCACCGACCACCAGCTTCCGTGAATTTTTTTCCTTCTGCCACTTATCGCGGATTTTTTCTATCTTTTCTCGTTTTTTATCCTGTTTCTTTTTTATGTCTCCCGCCTTTTCATAAGCTTCCGCCTTGATGGCGTCTTCCTTCTGGCGTTCGAGCTTCTTAATATCCTCTTCGAGGACTTTAATCTCTTCCGGCTCCGTGTAAACGGTCAGACGCAGCTTGGAGGATGCCTCGTCAATCAGGTCAATCGCCTTATCCGGCAGAAAACGATCGTTGATATACCGGGCCGCCAGCTTGACTGCCGCCTCTAGCGCCTCATTTGTGATCGTCACCTTGTGATGCTCCTCATACCGGCTTCTCAGTCCCCTGAGAATCTCGATTGAATCCTCCTCCGAAGGTTCCTCTACCATAACCGGCTGGAAACGGCGCTCAAGAGCCGCGTCTTTCTCTATATATTTGCGGTATTCTTCCACTGTAGTGGCTCCAATCAGCTGTATTTCCCCTCTGGCCAGCGACGGTTTCAGGATATTCGAAGCGTCAATGGCCCCTTCCGCCCCTCCGGCTCCGATGATGGTATGAATCTCATCGATGAAGAGCAGGATATCACCGTCCTCCTTTACCTCGGACAAGACTTTCTTGATACGTTCCTCAAATTCACCTCTGTACTTGGAACCTGCCACCATACCCGACAAATCGAGGCTGACAACTCTCTTCTTTGCGATTGTCTCAGGAACATTGCCCGATATTATGAGCTGCGCCAGCCCCTCCACAACCGCCGTCTTTCCGACTCCCGGTTCGCCGATCAGACAGGGATTATTCTTTCCTCTTCTGCTGAGAATCTGGATTACTCTTTTCATCTCTGTCTCGCGTCCAATCACCGGATCCAGTTTTCCTTCTTTGGCAAGCTCCGTCAAATCCCGGCTGAAACTGTCGAGATTAGGAGTATTACCTTTTTCTTTTCTGAGTCTGCCGGCCGCTTCCTCCCGGCCCGCAGGGACATCGTCCCCCATGGCAGCCATCAGATCCACGTATAATTTTTGAATATTTACATTCATTGTATTGAGAAGGCGTGATGCCGTGCATTTCCCTTCTTTAATCATGGCAATGAGTATATGCTCCGTCCCTATAAGAGGAGCTTTAAAGAAAACGGCTTCCTCATAACTTGCCTGCAGCACTGCTCTGGCTCCCGGTGTATACTCCGCCTGATCTGCTGTTCTCGTTGGCACGGCCGGTGAAATCAGGCGTTCCATCAGCTCCAGAATCTTATCTTCCGTCACATCATACCGCTCCAGAATGGCAGCAGCCACACCGCTTCCTTCCTTTATCAGTCCAAGAAGCAGATGCTCTGTTCCCACATAGCCGTGCTCCAGCTCCTCTGCTGTCTCCACAGCCAGGCGGATTGCCTCTCTGGCTTTCTGCGTAAAACGGTCTATCATAAAATGTTCCTCCTGCATATTCATTACTGCTGTTCTCTATCAGTTACTGTTCAAACGGGAGTATTCCTCGTGTTATTGATCGCACCATACTGCTTTTGGGCGTAGTGCGAACAGCAACCTTCATCATTTAAGCTCCGGCAGGTGTTCCCTGAGATATCTGCCCCTAGCCACTTCAAGCTCATCTTTGCCGAGAGGCTGTCTGGAATACTTCTGAAGATTTGCCGGCTGAATTCCTATCATCAGGTTATAAATGCCTGCGAACTCCTTCGTCTCAACCAGGCCGTCCGCTATCCCGGCCCTGAGATGGGACAGGAAGGTCATAGCCTCCTTCATGGAAAGCTTTCTTGCGTATTTCAGGACTCCGTACGATTTATATACTTCATCTTCACGCAAAAGACGGTGCTTTGACAGGGAAGCCTCCCTTATCTCCCGTTCCTGCTGGGAAAGCTGTACGGCTACACTGCTGACAAGCTCGATGATTTCCTGTTCATTCATCCCCAGCGTTTTCTGATTGTAAATTTCATAGAGATCTCCATAATTCTCCGTTCCGCGGCCGTAGACTCCCCTGACCGTCGTCCCGAATCGGCTCATATCTCCCAGAAGATCCTGAAACCGCTTGCTGGTAGAAAGAGAAGGCAGATGTACTACTACCGATGCCTTCATTCCGGTCCCCACATTGGTGGGATAGGCCGTCAGATACCCATATTTGCTGCTGAACGCATATGGAAATTTTGCATTAAGATAATCATCCAGTTTATCAGCTTCATCATAGCAGGACTTAAGCTCCAGTCCCGGAGCCAGGATCTGCAGACGGATATGATCGTCGCCGTTCAGTACGAGACTTACCGCTTCGTCATCCGAACAGATAATACTTCCGGGAGTTTTCTTCTCCACCAGCGTCTTATTCAGCAGGCGGCGCTCCCTCAGGGCGACGCGGTCCAGTTCTTCCATCTTATCCAAAGCCCTGAACTCATACCGGCGGCCGTCCTTTCCCTGGATATCTCTCAATTCCTGCATCATCCGCCCTACCATGTACCTGGCCTCATTGTCCTCAAGCCTGGAGGGGAATTTATACTCTTCCCAGTTTCTTGAAAGACGCACCCGGCTGGATACAATATTTGACGGATCATTCTTTACATCTTCAAACCATCTCGTCATTCTTTTCATTCTCCTCTTTTAAGGCCTTTATTCTGTCACGGCAGACTGCCGCTTCCTCATATTCCTCAGCTTTAATCGCAGACTTAAGCCTTCTCTCCAGCTGCTTAAGCTGCTCCTCTGTGGAAAATTCCATGACACCGCCGCTGGTAACGGCTGCCGTCCCTCCTGCCGGCCGAATCTTCGGCTGTTTACCCGTATGGCTTGCGCTCTCCTGTAATTTCTTAATCTTCTCTCCTATCAGCAGATCAAAGACATGATAGCAGTCGGCGCAGCCAAAACGGCTGTTCTCGACAAACTCCTCGTAAGTGGTCTTGCAGGTGGGACAGGCCACCTCATCCATCTTCTGCTGCCGCGCGGCAGACGGCTGCAGCCCCAGCAGGCTTGACAGCAGCTTGCCGAGTGGAAATTCTCCTTCAATTATAGCGGAATAGGGGCCGAAATCCATCTCCTGCGCACACTGTGAACACAGATTATGCTCTGTCTTCACTCCATTCATTACCTCTGTATATTTGATATTTGCTTCACGAATTCTGCATTTCTCACATAACATCTTCTTATCCTCCATGAAAAAATGCCAGCCTTTACCCGGAAAAAGCGTCAAAAATAGAATCTACCAGCCGATGAACCTCTTCACGGCTCACATTCTTGCAGGCTCCCCTGGCAAGAATAACGCTTAAATCACGCTCCATCTCACGGATTGCCCTGATTTTATCGGCATCCAGAGATATGACTGCGCCTCTCCGTCGATCCAGCTTGACAAAACCTTCCTGCTTTAATACAGAATATGCTTTATTCACCGTATGCATGTTAATCCCGATGTCATCGGCCAGTTGACGCACGGAAGGCAGCGTCTCCCCTTCGCGGAGACGTTCTGTTGCTATGCCTATTATAATCTGATTTCTAAGCTGAATGTAAATCGCTTCATCACTGTTAAAGTCGATCTCTACAATCATAATCCACCATCTTTCGTCAATTTGTTATAGTGATTATATAACAAAGCAAACATGAAGTCAACCTGTAAAATCCTTGTAAATGCTCATGCCGTTTGAACAGTTTGTTTTGTTAATCAGGTGAGGACGCCGCCGGGACGAAAGACTCAGCCAGCCCCCTCACCACACCGGCCCCGGTCCGTTTCGGACGCATCCTCCGTCCTCAAACAAACTATTACTAAACAGAGGCAAACCGGACATAAACGGTTCGGCTTTTTCCGCCCCACCGCATGTCCGGTTCTCCTCTTTTGTCTTAATTCAAATCAAGAAACTCAAAATCATCATTGTCCGGCCTGGAGGACCTTCTTCCTGTATCTCCCGCTTTTGCGGCACGGGCCCGTCTCTCGTCTTCAAGGCGCTCCCGTTCCAGGCGTTCTCTTGTTTTTCTGGCCCTCTCCGCCCGTTCCAGCTCTCTCAGCCTGATAGCCTCTTCCATACCTGCATCCTGGCTTCTCACAGGTTTCTCCGGATAGCGCTGAACCGTACGGCCCTGGTCGGCACTTCTCCTCTCAGGATAGCCCTGTCCGGCTCGGCCCGGCTCGGCGCTCCTTCTCTCAGGATAGCCCTGTCCGGCTCGGCCCGGCTCGGCGCTCCTTCTCTCAGGATAGCCCTGCACGGCTCGGCCCGGTTCTGCATTCCTTCTCTCAGGATAGCCCTGCACGGCCCGGCCCGGCTCGGCGCTCCTTCTCTCAGGATAACCCTGCGCGGCTCGGCCCGGCTCGGCATTCCTTCTCTCGGGATAACCCTGCGCGGTTCGGCCCGGCTCGGCGCTTCTTCTCTCAGGATAGCCCTGGGACATGCGGCTCTGGTCTGATGTCCTTCTGTCCTGATACCTCTGCTCCTGGTGTGCCGTCTGTGTATATCTTCCCGCCGGGGTTCTCTCGTCCTGGTATCTTTCCTGGTGCCTTTGTTCCGGACGGCCCTGCTCACCATATCTTTGTTCCGGCCTCCGCTGGACCGGACGGCCCTGTTCCGTTCCTCTCTGTTCCGGGCGTCTCTGCGGCGGATATCCCTGCTCCGCCGTTCCGGCCATCCTGCGGACTGCGGCATCCTGATAACCGGACGCCTGGCCGTATCTGTCGTTTCTCACCGTTTCGCTGCTCATTCTGCGTTCCTGTGACCGGGGATAATCGTCTCCGGCAGGCCGCTTTCTTGGTCCTGAACCTTCATTGGACGCTTTCCCTGTCCGGGACTGCGCAGACTGCCGCCTTTTGCTTTCTTCCTCCTGCATGGCCCGGCGTTTCACAGGTGTCGGAGCCTCTTCCCGCTCCGGTCTGCCCGAATACTCTCTTCTGCGCATCAGGAGATTAATGACCATAAAGAATAGAATCAGGCAGACTACAATCAGTACTACAATTACAATAAACCGCAGATCGTAATCCTTGCAAAGCGCATTATAATCCTCATACAGCTTCGTTACCTTCTCTTCATCGTAAGGACTTTCAAGTGCCGGATCCTCAAAATACCGCTGGAATGTCTTTTCAGCTATATCGTAACGGTAAAGACCTTTTTCACCGTTCTCATTCATACCATATACAACGCAGTATTTTTGCTCTTCATCCGTCTTCCACACCCATCCTTTGACTTTAGAATCGCCATTCAACTGGATTGCAGTCTGGGCAAAACCGGCAGGAACTTCGATTGAGTCATCAATCGGCAGAACCAGAATCGATCTCGCCACGCTGTCTATTGTAACATAGGGCGATAATGCTCCTGTCTCCGGCATGTAAATATAGAAGGAACCTTTTCCATCACTTCCCTGTAAATAAATCAGGTTAAGGCCATTTCCGGCTCCCGACATAATCTCAGTTCCGTTATATGTGACTGTAGACTGTGTATATCCCTCCGGCAGGCCCGCAGGATCAAAGGATGTGGCAACACTGTATTCCACTCCGTCAATATCCGCTTTCAGCTCACCGACAACCGCCCCGCCCGTGACAGCCGCCTCATTAGCATCACCGGCCGGCACTTCTGAGGATTCCGACTTGTTGACTGTTATCGTATAAGATTTAACCGTCTGGCCGTCTTCTGCCGTAACCTTGCATACCACGGTATTCGCCCCGGTCTTAAGACCTGAGCCGCCGGTCACCAGTGTCTTGGCTTTGCCGTCCTTCGGTTCTCCGCTGACTGCAATCTTGTCAACGTCAGCGCCCACATTCACCGTGTAAGATAATACATTCGGCGAAAAAGCCGGGGACAGCTGTCCCGGTGATACTTTAAGCGAGGCCAGCGCCGCCTCGCTTGAATAAGTCGCAGGAGCTTTTACCTTGACTGCTGACGAACCTACCTTTGAAACATTTACGGCCTGGGTATCAGAGTCATAGATTTCATGGCTGGCCACGGAGATTGTCGTGTTACCCGCCTGTACCGCTTTAAATTTCAACGTATAGGAAAACTCAGTAGTTGTGCTGGAATCCATCGTTCCGACAAGGCGCACCGAACCGGCCCCCCCATTTGCATTGTTTCCGCTGACAAACTCGATATATGCCTGATCATAGGACAGCACCAAATCGGAAGCCCCGAGGTTTCCGTCAGTTGCCGTAACTTTTACCGTCACATTAAATTCCTGTCCAACCGTCGTGCTTGGATCCGAAAACGATATCTTAGCACTGGCCGCATAAGACACTAAGCCCCCAAACGGCATAGCCAGAGAAAGGGCAAACGCAGCTATCAGGCTGGTTACTATATTTCTTACTCTTCTGTTCATAATCTCTCCCGCTTAATTCAGTTTCTGAATTCCCAGGATATCCTTCTGCATCGCAAGAATATCCATGATGTCCACTTTGCCGTTGCCATTGACATCGGCGGCTTTTTCATATACTCCCGTGAGGTTTTCCAGCCCCAGGACATGTCTCTGGGCTTTCAGCACATCCAAAATATTCACTTTTCCGTCACCGGTGTTATCTCCCTTTACAATTACATCATACTTTGCAACGGGAGAACCATCCGGACCATAGGCCTGGACAATGTTCCCCGTACCGACACTGCCCGCCACTTCACCGCCTGATGAAGTGTAGACTTTCACAATACTGCCCGCGCCCGATGATGTCAGGGATGCCGCAAGCTGTGCTGCTGTCACGCCTGCATTTACAACCTGATTTCCATTCCCGGCAGCACCCGGATTTACACCGCTGCTCCCGGAGCCACCCGGCGATACGCCGGGAGTTCCCGTACTCCCTCCGGGGCCAACCAGGCCGGATGAGTCGGATGATGTTCCAAAACCGGATAAATTACCGCCCGGAGCCATAGGACCGGTTGTACTTCCCGACTCGATTCCGCCGGAACCGGAGCCGTCAGGCGGCAGTATCTGCACATTGGAGCCGCCGGGATTTCCTGAATTACCGGATGGGCTGGAAGAGCCTCCTCCAGGTCCGCTTCCAGGTCCTCCTCCCGGACCGGCCCCCGATCCGCCTCCTGATCCCGGATTTACTCCGCTTCCGATCGAATCCGAATAGGTAGGGCCGTTGTCCTGACGCACAACATGTATTACATAATTTCTGACACTGCCGTTCTCCGCCTTAACAGCTACGGTAATGTCATTGTTTCCGCTCTGCAGATTGATATTGCCGGTCCCACTGACCGACGATTTTGAATCAATCACCGAGGCCGCAACCGTGACGCTGCCGACCGAATGATCCACAATCAGATCATAGGATTCCGTATCTCTGTTGAATGTTGGGGTGAGAGCAAAACCTTCGACACCCAAACCCGAAAGCTTATTGTTGGGGCTGCCGTCCACCGTCGGCTTTGCACAGGCCGTGGCAGGCATGTTCTTATATACAGGAATAGAAAACTCAAGAGCCGTTGTTTTAAGCGCACTGATCTTAGCCAGTGTGAGACCTTCCGCAGCGGCAGCCAGTACATTGGTCATGTACTGATGCTTGTAAAGGTTGTCACCCTGAACATTAAATTTCTTCAGATACAATGTATCCTGCCCTCGTTTTACATAATTATTCCCATAATAAATGGAGCCTCCGAGTATGGACTTTTCCACACTGTTCCATGGACGCTCATAGCTGCCGGACTGTGATGCCCACCAAAGTCCTCTTTCCACCGCTCCCATTGAACCGGACTGGTAAGCTTCTATATTAAAAAAGTTGTAATATCCCTGGTAACCCGGCACAGTACCCGATATGCTCCGGCCGGTTCCCTGGCTGCCCTGCTCCTGAATAATCATGGATGCAAGGATATATGGGTTAACGCCGGACTGAACCGCGGCATTCATAATGATATCGACATAGGAACTGCTTCCCGATGCCGGCGCAGCGCCTCCGGAGCCGCTGCCGGAACTGCCTGGGTCCGAAAAGCCGGAGGAACCGCCCATCCCGGGCCCATATGCCGTCATCACACGATTTACCTCATGATCACTGATAGATGCAATTGGCGATATCGGCGTAATTCCCTGGCCGCCGTCACCTGTACCGGCAGACGCTCCCGGACCGGAACCGGCTTCAGCTCCGGGACCGGAGCCCGGCCCTGCACTGCCGGAACCGGAGGAACCGCCAGGGGAGGAACCGCCGGAAGGAGCACCTCCCTGTCCTCCGCCCGCATTGCCCGAAAGGAATGTTCCGGCAACCATGCTTTCCAGCCCTTCTCTCGTATGAATCGAGCTGTCATAGGACTGCTTCATAAACTGGAAAATGTATTTATCATTTAAAAAGTTTCTCGGGTCCATATAATATCGAATGATATCCTCCGATGCCTGTACCCAGGAGCTTCCGTCAAATCCTGGCCATGTCCCCGTGTCCCAGTCATAAGCGCCTGTTGCCGTGGATTTCCAGGAGGAGATATTTTCCCGGCCAACCAGGTTTCTTCCGATTACACTCTCATTTTCAATTACCGTATTCCAGTCAAGGTTTGTTTGAAGCGCCGTAAATGTCCACTGCGGATATTGCGCATGCAGTTCGCGCAGCCCCGGCTTGTAACTCTCCGGAAATCCCTGGCTGTTCATATATTTTTCAAAATCACCGTCTGAAGTGATTGCAGTAGGAAATTTTATGTAATCACTGGATACAAAGCCGGTTGTCTCGGCACCGCCGCTTCCGCTGAACCGGATCTGATACCATAACTTTCCGTCTGTTCCCGTCTGCTCTCCGATAACGGTAACCGGAGCCCCTTGCGACAGCTTGGCCACAGCCTGATAAGAAGTCCCCGGGCCGCTTCGCACATTCAGGTTTGTCGCATTGACAGAAGCAGTCCGCTCACTGGCCATACTGACCATATCGAACAATCCGGCACGCTCCGTCAGGCATGGGCTTACCGCCAGAATGCAGCCCAGCAGCAGGGCGGCAGCTCTTTTATATCCTTTATTTTTCATTCGTGTCTCTCCCCATATACCAAAACAGGTATTTTCCTCTATATTTTCAAAAATTTACAGACATTCTTCAATGCAAAACTATTTATTAAGCAACTGCCTGATACGGCATTATGTACATTATAATGAAAAATACCATTATATGTCAACCTCATGAACAAAAGTTCACAGAATATCCAGTATTTTACATTAATTGTAAGAATTTCTTAACAAATTCCCGCCGGGAGCCTAATCAGGGAACCAGGACGCCGATATTCTTCCATGGCTTGTCACCCATTCCGGCTTTACCCATATACTGTTATTAATAACATTCTAAAAGGAGTATTTATCCATGGGTAATTTTAACGCAGAATCAGCCGGGCATAATAACCGGCCGATCCAACACGTACACGAAGTGATCGGCAGCACTTTTATTGCCGAACGCTGCAATGATCCTCACAATCACCGTATTGCCGCTGTTTCAGGCAAGGCAATTCCATTTATGGACAGCCATGTTCACAATATCACGTTCCGTACTGATTCCTATGACGGACATTATCATGAATTTTGCGGTACTTCCTCTCCCGCTATCCCGGTTGGAGACGGCAGACATGTGCATTTTGCAAAAGCATATACCTCATATGCAGACGGACATGCACATGAATTCAGACTGGCTTCATTAATCAACGATCCGATTAGCGAATGCTGATTTTAAAATAATTCTGTACAAAAAGATAAACGGCGTTAAGTTTGCATTTCTGGCAAGCTTAACGCCGTTTGTTTCTTAACTCTTTTTGTCATGTACCTGTGTTTCCTGTACCAATTATGTAAATGTACTTTGGTCCACATATCTTTGACGGCCGGGCAGCATGTACGATTTATTCACTCGCAGAATATCCGCCGTTTTCAATCATATAACTGTGTCTGCCTGCATCGTCCTCTTCCCAGCCGGATTTTCTCAGCAAATTCTACCCAGCATAATTGTAACGAGCATCAGAAGGATTAACACGGCCTGCTTTACCGTATCCTTCCTGCACCATTTAAGCACTCTGACTGTCATATCCTCCTCCGTCTCCGGACCTGCTTTTACATTTTTGCAAAACAGTCCCATTATCTATAGTATTATATGCAGACAAGAGCAGGATGTTGACTAAAATTATTAATTCCCCTCATTACACAAGAAAGAATCTCGCGAGCGAGATTCTTTCTTGAAATCTATCCGGGATTATGCAACGGTTCATGCTGTCTGAACTGTTACAGCGTTATACAGGATATGCCCTGTTCAGCTTGTCGGCCTTATGCGGGTCGATTCCTGTTGTCTGAGCCTCACGGTATTCAAAGAATTCCTTGGCAACCTGCGGGAACAGCGCATAAGTCAGAACATCCTCATCCTGCTTCTTCCACTGGGACATCTCTGCTTCCAGCTTCTGAAGCTGCGGCTCGATTAAATCGGCCGGACGGCAGGTAATCGGTTTTGCATTTCCAATTGCTTTCTTCTGTACTTCGGCATTGAACGGTTTTACAGTCTGGCCGAATTCTCCCATCAGGAGCTTTTTGGATTCTTTGGTAAACATCTTGTAGCGCTGTCCCATCAGAACGTTTAATACGGCCTGTGTTCCCACAATCTGGGAGGACGGAGTTACAAGCGGCGGCTCGCCGAAGTCCTTGCGGACCCTCGGAATCTCCTGAAGCACATCGTAGTATTTATCTTCCGCATGAGCTTCTTTTAACTGTGATACAAGATTGGAAAGCATTCCGCCCGGAACCTGGTAACGGAGCGTATTAATATCCACGCCCAGAACCTTTGTATTCATCAGGCCGCTTGCCAGAGCTTCTTCGCGAAGCGGTCTGAAATATTCAGCGATTTCCGCCAGAGCGTCTTTATTAAGCCCTGTGTCATAGCGTGTGCCGCTGAATGTCTCAACCATGACCTCTGTTGCCGGCTGGCTGGTTCCGAGAGCAAACGGTGACATAGCCGTATCAATCATATCGCAGCCTGCCTCTACCGCCTTTAAATAGGTCATTGAAGCAACACCGGAGGTGTAATGCGTATGAAGATCGATTGGAAGCTTTACGGATTCTTTCAGAGCCGTTACCAGCTCTTCTGCCGCATACGGTGTCAGAAGTCCGGCCATATCCTTGATACATAAGGAATTTGCACCCATATCTTCTATTTCTTTTGCAATCTCTTTCCAGTAGTCCAGAGTATAAGCATCGCCCAAAGTATAGCTCAGCGCCACCTGTGCATGACCATTTTCCTTGTTGGCAGCTTTTACAGCCGTCTGAAGGTTTCGAATATCATTTAAACAGTCAAAGATTCGGATGATATCAATACCGTTGGCAATGGATTTCTGAACAAAGTATTCCACTACATCATCGGCATAGTGATTGTATCCAAGAATATTCTGTCCACGGAACAGCATCTGGAGTTTTGTATGCTTGAAGCCTGCCCTTAACTTTCTCAGTCTGTCCCACGGATCTTCCTTCAGGAAACGCAGAGAAGCGTCGAACGTCGCGCCGCCCCAGCATTCCACGGCATGATATCCCACCTGATCCATCTTGTCGACGATCGGGAGCATCTGATCGGTTGTCATTCTGGTTGCGATTAAGGATTGGTGGGCGTCACGAAGGACAGTCTCCACAATCTTAACCGGCTTTTTTTCTATGTTAGCCATTTTGTAACCTCCTGAATTTTTCTATTATTTCACTCCAAAGATTGCCATGAATGTACCGGCTGCAACTGCAGTACCGATAACGCCGGCAACGTTTGGTCCCATCGCATGCATCAGAAGGAAGTTGGTCGGATCTGCTTCCGCTCCCACCTTCTGGGATACACGGGCTGCCATCGGAACTGCGGATACACCGGCAGAACCAATCAGTGGGTTTACTTTTCCATGAGTTACCTTACACATAATCTTGCCGAAGATAACGCCGGCTGCCGTACCGAGTGCAAATGCAACCAGACCGAGGACAACGATTTTAATTGTATCCATATTCAGGAATGCCTCTGCGCTTGTGGTAGCGCCTACTGATGTTCCAAGCAGGATTACTACGATGTACATAAGAGCATTCGAGGCTGTCTCTGTAAGCTGTTTTACCACACCGGACTCACGGAACAGGTTGCCAAGCATCAGCATACCAACCAGCGGAGCTGTTGTAGGAAGAATCAGGCAGACAACGATTGTAACAATGATTGGGAAAAGAATTTTCTCCAGCCTTGATACAGGACGAAGCTGTTCCATCTTGATTTTTCTCTCTTCTTCTGTGGTCAGAAGCTTCATGATAGGCGGCTGAATAATCGGTACCAGCGCCATGTAGGAATATGCAGCAACCGCGATCGGTCCCATCAGTCCTGTCTGTCCCAGCTTTCCTGCAAGGAAAATGGAGGTAGGGCCGTCGGCACCGCCGATGATGGAGATCGCTGCCGCTGCCTTGTCGTTGAATCCCAGGAAGATAGCCATGAAGTATGCGCCGTAGATACCGAACTGAGCAGCAGCTCCTAAAAGGAAGCTCTTCGGGTTTGCGATAAGCGGGCCGAAATCCGTCATCGCACCTACGCCCATGAAGATAAGGGACGGCAGGATACTCCATTCATCCAATAAATAAAAGTAGTGTAAAAGTCCGCCGACACCACTCGACGAATCTTCAACTGTTCTCATAATATCAGGATAGATATTAACGAGCAGCATACCAAACGCAATCGGAAGCAGTAAGAGCGGCTCAAATCCCTTCTGGATAGCCAGATAAAGGAAAATGAGGGCTACGAAAATCATTACCATATTTCCGACAGTCAGGTTCAGGAATGCCGTCTGTTGAAGAAGATTAGACAATGTTGTTGTAATGTATTCCATATTAATCCCTCCAAACGGAATCTTTTATGTCCCGTATTTACCAGTTTTTAGTTTAATGTTGCGAGTGTTGCGCCTGGTTCTACCATATCGCCTACCGCTACATTAATGCTGGCAATTGTTCCGTCCTGAGGTGCTACGATTTCGTTCTCCATCTTCATTGCTTCAAGAATCAGGATAACCTGGCCGCGCTTAACAGCAGTTCCTGCCTGTAATTTAACTCCAAGAATCTTGCCCGGCATTGGGGCTGTTACGGCTACGGAGCCTGCCGCTGGTGCTGCAGGGGCCGGTGCTGCTGGTGCTGGTGCGGGCGCTGGTGCCGGTGCTGCCGGAGCCGGAGCCGGTGCCGCCGCTCTGGGGGCCGGCGCTGCCTTTGGAGCCGGTGCCGGTGCTGCCTTAGCAGCCCCTGTGAAGCCCTCTTCCACTGTTACTTCATAAACATTACCATTAACTGTAATTGTATAGTTTTTCATCTGATTTTCCTCCTGATTCAATTAAGCATTTTTCCATTTTGAGCCAGACTTGCGTCTGATTGAACGAACTACCAGTCCTTCTGCCGGAACTGCCGCTGCTGCAGAAATAGCTGCCGTAATTACTGCAACAAGCTCCATATCATCCGCCAGATTCTCCTCTTCATAAACAACAGGCTCCGGAACCGGAACTGCTGAAGCCGCCGGTGCGGGCGCTGGTGCCGGTGCCGCAGGTGCAGGTGCCGGTGCAGGAACTGCCGCCGGAGCTGCCGGTGCGGGAACTGCCGCCGCCTTCTTAGCTTCCTGTTTTGCCTTGAAATTCGCTTCCAGCGTATTTACATTCTTCAGGCTGGCTATAATGAAGCTGATGAAAATGAGTACCAGGAATACGGTTCCCATACCCATCAGTGTGTTCATTGCCGCTCTTTCGAGCTTCTCGCCTGTAGTAAAGATTGGAGTGAAGACCATCTCGGTTGCCGCAAGGGAAGTGCCGCCGTAATTATCGCTCACTACCTCTTCCGCCGTAAGGACAAAATCGAGTTCTCTCTGCTCATAGCTTGCCCTTACCGTTATTTTATAAGTTTCCTCATCCACACGCTCAACATCCTCAGAAAGAACGGATACCAGTCTTCCTAAATCTGCTTTAGAGCTCTGCCAGGAAGTAATGGCACTTTCCATGACAGTGTTCTTCTGTTTCTGTACCCTCTTTAATGTCGTTGCCAGCGTTTCATCGTCATAGCTGTCAAACTCCTTCAGATAATTCTCGGCTCCCGTCTTCATCGTAGAGACAATTGTCTCCGGAACCGGCTCTGATTCCTTCTTGCTGCCGGAGCAGGCGGTAAGGGCAAAGAAGCAGACTGCCATACATAACACAAGCAATACTTTTTTAATATTCTGTTTCATATATGCGTCACCTCATCATAATCAGACCGTTCCATGCTTTTTAGACGGACGATCCTCTCTCTTTGTGAATAACATCTCAAATGCGGCGATTACGCGTTTTCTTGTCTCGCCTGCTTCGATAATATCATCCACATATCCTCTTCTTGCCGCTGCCTGGGCAGAGCTTTGAAGTTTTTCATATTCAGCCGCTTTCTCACTGATAAGAGCCGCTGCATTCTCTGATTTTTCAATCTCCTCTGAGTACATAATCTTGACCGCGCTCTGTGCATCCATCATACCGATCTTTGCCTGAGGCCATGCGTATACAATATCCGCACCGATGGATTTGCTGTTCATCGTAACGTATGCACTTCCGAACGCTTCTCCGATCACTACCGTAACTTTTGCCACATCTGCATTGGCGAAAGCATAGGTCAGACGGCCTGCCGCTTTGGCGATTTTCTTCTCAGTACATGTGCACTGTTTGTATCCTTTTACGTTAACGAGAGTCAGTAACGGAATATTAAATGCATTGCAGAAATTAACAAATTCCGCCGCTTTTTCACAGCCTCTTGCTGATAAAGCCGCATCAAACTCTTCTGTTTTTTCGTTTTCTTCATTATAAATTTCGGTACGGTTTGCCACACAGCCAACCGTTGTTCCGTTCAGGCGGATAAATCCGGTTACCATAGAAGGATCATATTCTTTCTTTACTTCCATAAAGAAATAATTGTCAGAAATCTCTGCCAGCGCTTTGGCAGTATCTCCGGTCCAGCCGGCCAGATCTGCACAAACCCTGTTTAAATCGTCTTCGCATTCGTCATAGGACATGTCATCCTCGTTATTAGCCGGAAGAATTGATACAAGAGTCCTGATCTGTCCAAGAATCTCATCTTCACTGCCAACCATATCAACGAGGCCTGCCTCCTCACTCTGGAACTTTGCAGATGCCGTATCGCACTTGCTCACGTCATTTCCAGCCAGGGCATTGGGAGAATTCACAAATAACTTGCCGTCCTCTGCCATAAATACAAAATCTGCGATAGCAGAAGATACCGCCATACCGCCGCCGCAATTTCCAAATACCGCACAAATCTGCGGGATCACGCCGGATGCCAGTGTCTGCTCCAGATACATCTGGCCAAAACCGTCAAGCGCGTCTGTCGCCTCCTGAAGACGAAGACCGGAACAATCTAAGAGTCCGATAACCGGAGCTCCCATCTTCATCGCCATTTTATAAATGCCGGAAATTTTTTTAGCGTGCATTTCGCCGATCGATCCGCCCATAACAGACGCATCCTGGCTGTACACATACACAAGATTGCCTTCGATGGTACCGTATCCGGTAATTACACCATCAGCCGCAGTCTCCTGTGCCGTCATGTTGAAATCCGTGTTCCTTGCTGTAACGTAAGAACCCACTTCAACAAAACTGTTATCATCAAGCAGGGATTCAATTCTCTTACCTGACAATGTTTGTGCAGAATTACTCATTTTGCTGTCCTCCATTTGAATTATTTCGACAACGGATACTACCTACCGTGACCCCAAAAAAGTTCACTTTTTAGTAAGTCCAACTTTTGCCTAGTGCCATTGTATAATGGGTTTTGTCAAATTGCAAGTTCTTTCAGAGAGTTTTTATACACGTTTTTTATTTTATAACAACTTTTTTTCACCGAATTTTAAGTATTTCTTTAAAAACAGCGGCCGCAGAGCGCAGTCCGGTTTGTTTCTCCCTGTTTTAACAATTTTTTTGTAATTTATTATTGCGCAGATTGTCCAATACTATTAATGAATTTCATTGAAATGCATCAATGGGAATCATGAAATAGGGATAAAATGAAAAAGCATGAATGAAAGGAGGATTAATTATGAGCCCGGCTAACGACAATTTGGCAAAAGAATGTACCTGTAAACAAATTCTTGCAATCGCTTCCGTTCCAAAGCAGCCCTGGATGCAGCCCCGAGAACTCTCTCTTGCGCTGAAACGAGGTACGATTTTTGAAAATCTGGACTTTCCTTTTTATGTAGGAGGTGAACAGAAATGACGGACAGAACCACACTTTTAAAAGAAATTGACGAGGTAAGCTTCGCACTGAATGATGTAACTCTTTATCTGGATACCCATCCGGATTGTGCGGACGCCATCTCCTATTTTAATCAGATGGCGCCGAAGCGCGAACAGCTTTTAAAAGATTTCGCAGCAAATTTTGAACCGCTCACCGTAGACTGTATTAGTAAAAACGGCGGACTTTCCGACCATTTCACATGGCTGGACGGACCCGCACCATGGGAAGGAGGTGCCCTTTAATGTGGAACTATGAAAAACGGCTTCAGTTTCCGGTTAATATCAAAACCTGCTGTCCCAAGACAGCTTCACTAATTATCAGCCAGTTCGGCGGCCCGGACGGAGAATTGGCTGCTTCCATGCGGTATTTATCCCAGCGTTATTCCATGCCCTGTAAAAAAGTGGCCGGTCTGCTGACGGATATCGGTACGGAGGAGCTGGCCCACATGGAAATGATTTGCGCCATGATTTACCAGCTTACAAAGAATATGACCATCGATGATGCCAGAACAGCCGGTTTTGATGCCTATTATGTGGACCATACCAGCGCCCTCTGGCCCACGGCAGCGGCAGGTATTCCGTTTAATGCATGCGAATTTCAGAGTAAGGGTGACGCCATCACTGATCTGACGGAGGATCTTGCGGCCGAGCAAAAAGCCAGAACCACCTATGACAATCTTCTGCGCATTATTACAGATCCCGATGTGCGCGCTCCGCTTCAGTTTCTGCGTGCCAGGGAGCTGGTCCACTTCCAGCGGTTCGGTGAAGCGCTGGAGAACTTAAAGGATACGATGGATTCCAAGAACTACTATTATTTTAACCCGGAATTTGACAAGAAGTTTATACAATAAAGATTGGTAACAGAAAAGACAGTATGAAAACCGGAGGAATACCCACCCTGGCAAAACGGCAGGCAAATCCTGTCTGCTGCGGTAAGTACTTCTCCGGCTACATAGCACTTTCTTCTATTATATAACGATGGTCCATTCCAATCCTGGGCATTTGAACAGTTGGGTAACAGTTCAGCCATGATGTATTCCGCGAGGTGTTTTCGCTGTTTTTGCGAAAATCCCGAGTTGTGCGGCGCGAAACGGCGTTTTTTTGCCGTTTCTGTGCATCATTTGTTACGGTTTAGCCGAAGGCTGAACTGTAACACAGTTGGAAAAAATATCCACAGCGAGTTTGACAAACTACTGCAATTCATATTATACTTGCAGAAAGAAGATTGATAAGGTGAGGACAAAGGAATGGATGCACGATACACAATTTACCACGAAATGATCGATGAGCTGGATGAGTCATACCGCCTGATGCATGAATACGACTCGATGATCCACGATTACGGAACCGCCGTTCTCTATCAGGCAGAATCTAAGATCATTCATCTTGTAGGTGAGCGACCGGGCATAACAGCCGTTGAACTGTCCGCAATACTCAGGAAAACTCCCAGCGCCTGTTCCCAGATTCTGCGCAAGCTCCGCCAGAAGGGATGGATTGAACAGACGAGAAATGCCGATAACAACCGGGAATACAACCTGACTCTCACTCCGGAGGGATGGGCTATCTATGAAGGCCATAATCAGTTCGAACAGCGCTGTTACAAACGCACCTATAAGAATCTGGAAGCTTTCAGCGACGAACAGCTGCGCATCTTTGTGGAAATCCAGAAAAAGCTGAATGAAACTTTTGTTCTGGACGTTGAGGAAAGCCGTGAAACATCCGCCAACCGGAAAGCCGGAAAGCAGCCCTGATATCAGCTGCTTTCCGGCTTTTTGCCGCTATTTGCAATCAGATGTAATAAATCAATGTCCGGGCCCCTGCTGTGACGGCGTCTGCTGAGCCTGCTCTGTCTGCTGCGCTGCGTCTGCCGTCTCTGCCGTTATCGGTGTGCAAACGCCGTCTGCTCCGGCCTGATACTTAACTCCGTCAAGTTCCAGGACCGTATTTACCGCCAGGGCGCCGTTTGCCGTGTCAAAGTAAAATCTGGCTCCGCCTATATCCTGCCAGCCGGTCTGCATGGCGCCGCTGCTGTCCAGATAATACCAGCTTCCGTTAATATTCTGCCAGCCGGTCTGCATAACGCCTGCAGAATCCATGTAATAATGCCTGCCTTCTACATTCTGCCAGCCGGTCTGCATCTTTCCTTCTCCATTCAGATAATACCAGACTCCGTCCAGATTCTGCCAGCCGGTCTTCATAGCTCCTGACGCACTGAAATAATACCAGGCTCCGTCAATATCCTGCCAGCCGGTCTTCATAACGCCCGAGGCGTCAAGGAAGTAGCGTCTTCCTTCGATCTCCTGCCAGCCTGTCTGCATCTTTCCTTCATTGTTCAGATAATACCAGGCTCCGTTTACCTGTGCCCAGCCGGTCTGCATCTTTCCATCCGTGCCCAGATAATAACTGGCTCCGTCCGGATTCTGCCAGCCGGTGGTCATCCGGCCTGAACCATCCAGGTAATAGCGTGCTCCGTCGATATCCTGCCAGCCGGTCTGCATTCTTCCCTCTCCGTCCATATAATATCTGGCTCCGTTCACATCCCTCCAGCCTGTAGCCATCGTGCCCGACGGGTCGAAGAAATACCAGGCTCCGTCAAGCTGCTGCCAGTCTGTCGCCATCTTTCCGGTGGAGGCATCCAGGTAATAACGTCCCTCCGGGAATGTCATCCAGCCTTTGGCCGGTGTGCCGTCGGCGCTCATATAATACTGACCCTGGCCATCATTGATCCAGGTCGATTTCTGCATTGTATAATTCTGATAATAATATGTGCTGCCTCCGATCGTTCTCCATGTATTTGCCGGAATAACACTGGAGAAGTCTTTATACAGGAAATTTATGTCCACGTTGCCGTTAATTCCGTTAATGGAGCCTGTGTTGGTGGCCTGCCACATGGCCGGACTGTCATATGTATACATGACGCCGTATCTTGCCACCCACATGTCATAATTCAGCGCCGACATATCGATTTTATTCTTGATCCAATGCTCATTGGCATAAACCATCGGGTGGTATCCCGCCGCCTCAATCTTGCGGCAGAAGGCATTAATCACCGCACTGACCTCGGAAGGTGACAAAGTGCCGAGTGTGTTGGCATCCTCCGCGTCAAACACAACCGGATAGGAAATCGGATAGTCCTTAATCACATTGAGAATAAAATCCGCCTCCTGTTCGGCCATCTCAACGGTTGTCGCATAGGAATAAATATAGGCGCCAATGTCGATTCCGACGCTGCTTGCCCCACGGGCATTGATACTGAAGAAGGGATCCTCAGCCCCTCTGAATCTTGTTGCCAGCATGGCAAACTTCACATCGTCAGCCGCCACCTGGTTCCAATCCACATTCTGGTTCCAGTAAGAAAGATCGATTCCCCTTGCCAGAACACCGTGAATAGGGGTTCCGTCCACCATCTGATATACATTGCCCACCCTGCTCCATTCTTTCGCATATACGGTGAGCGGCTGTGAAAATACAGATATCCCCAGCAGCCCTGCCAGAGTACAGGCAGTCAAACGTTTTCCATATTTCATAAATCCAGTACATTCCTTTCCGAAGTAAATTAACTTTTTACAGTTTTTCTTCTTTCCCGGCAGTCGGGCCGCTGCGGCAGCATAAGTCCCTGCCTCCGCTGCGCGATCCTCGCGGAGCATTTTTTAATTCACAGGACATACGTCCTGTAAAATAAAAAACCGGTGTTTGGTATAATATAGTTCATTGTACATTATACCAAACACCGTCAGGGTGAAGTCAATATATTATTTGTGAATTTTTCTGACACTTTTCTTACAAAATATCCAGACATTTACAGGCAGTCTTCAGCCGGACCCGTTCAGGCGCCTTTCTTTGTCTCCACATCTTCCGGCCTTCTCAGACTTTCCTGAGCCGGGACAAGCACCTGTTCATAATGCTCGATCTTGCTGTCCAGCAGATCCAGCGACTCCTGGAGATCCTTCATTCTTTCCAAAAGCTGGGCTCTCTGCTCAACCAGGATATTCTTACGGGCATTTACCGTCTCCGTCCCCTGTTCAAACAAGGCTACATATTCGACAAGCGCCTCTATCTGTACCCCGGCCTTCCTCATGCACTTCATCAGCTGAATCCATTTCAGGGAATCCTCATCATAATCCCTGATTCCGCTTTTCGTACGGGGCACAGGAGGGAGCAGACCGATGCGCTCATAATAGCGCAGCGTATCCGCTGATATCTCATAATTTTTACTTACTTCCGCAATTGTCATGGTATCGGGTATCTCCTCTCGCGTTTTCGTCCGCCCTGTCCGTTCCTCGCTCCGGCACACAGGCTCTATGCCTTCATTGTATATCAATTAAAAGGATTTGCAAAGCTTTACTACCAGATTCCCATCACTCTCTGCAGCAGCAGGCTGACTCCCGTGATTCCGACCCAGCAGCTAAAGCCCATAATAATCGGTTTTCCCCCCGTTCTTATCAGATCGACAATATTGGTATTCAGTCCGATCGCAGCCATCGCAAGAACAATAAAGAACTTGCTCAGCTCTTTTATCGGATTAAAAAACTCAACCGGCACGCCTGCCTGGACTGCCACCGTGGTGATAATGGATGCGGCAATAAAATAGAGAATAAAGAACGGGAATATTTGTTTCAGGCTTACTTTTTTCCCTTCGGCCTTATCTTCCTTCTCCTCTTTTTCCGTTCTAAGAAAAGCAAGGAAGAGTGTAATCGGAATAATGGCCAGTGTCCTGGTCAGCTTTACCGTCACAGCCTTATCAAGTGTTGCAGACCCCAGGTTCCACATGCTGTCCCAAGTGGCCGCCGTCGCCGTCACCGAGGAAGTATCATTGACTGCCGTCCCGGCAAAGATTCCAAAAGCATTTCCCGTAGTCGTATCAAACCCGAGAAAATTACCAAACATAGGGAAAAAGATGGCTGCCAGAACGTTGAAAAAGAAAATAACGGATATGGCCTGGGCAACCTCCTCATCATCCGCCTCAATTACCGGAGCCGTGGCGGCGATAGCCGAACCTCCGCAGATGGAGGAACCGACTCCAATCAGGGTTGAGATATTGGAAGGAATATGCATTGTCTTATGTAAAACATAGGCAATCACCAGTGAAATCGTGATTGTGGACACGATAATCGGAAGTGACTCTCTTCCTGTTTTGAGTATTACGTGGAGATTCAGACCAAAGCCCAATAGAATTACGGCCCACTGCAATATTTTTTTAGAAGAAAAATGGATGCCGCCCATAAAAGGCGATTTATCCTTTATAAACATGGTAATTATCATTCCCGCCATAATAGCAATCACGGCTCCTCCCGCAACCGGAAATATCTTTCCTGCGAACCATGCCGGAATTGCCACGCCCAGACAAAGAAGCAATCCCTTTCCATTTTTTTTTGCGAATTCCATTTCATTTCCTCCTGTTTTTCATCTTTTCATTGAAAATAGGTTTATATGTATCCCGGCTCGCTGTCCTGCCGCCGGAGGTACTTCCTAATTCATGAAATATATGGTAACTCGCCCCATCGATAATGTAAAATTATATATATTTATACTTCAATAAAAATGTGTTATGATATATCAATACATTTATATAAGCTATTCACAGACAGTGAACAGCTTATACATACTGAACAGCACAGGACACAGGAGGAAATTGATTATGCTGGATTTCAGGGTTAGTACCTTTTTAACCGTATGCGAATATATGAATTATACCAAGGCCGCCGAGGCGCTTCATATTACCCAGCCGGCAGTTACGCAGCATATACACTATCTGGAAAAGCTGTACCACATAAAGCTGTTCCAGCACGACGGAAAGAAGCTTCTTCTCTCCCCGGCCGGTAAAATTCTGCTGAGGACTGCGTCGGCGATAAAAAGCGATGAGCAGTTTATGAAAGAACAGATTTCCAGGCTCTCGCCCTCGGGCCTTGCCCTCCGCTTCGGCACCACTATGACGATCGGGGAGGCGGTAATCTCTGAACCGCTGGCCTCTTATCTGAGCCGCCATCCCGGCGACAGCCTCAGTCTGATCATCTCCAATACGGATGATTTATTAAAACGTCTCCGCACAGGCGATATCCATTTTGCCCTGGTGGAAGGCAATTACGATACGTCCGAATTTGACTCCCACATTTACCGCACCGAGCCGTTCATTCCGGTCTGCTCTACGCGCCACAGCCTCCCGAATGAACCCTGCCGGATCCGGGATCTGTTCAATGAACATCTGCTGCTGCGGGAGCCTGGTTCCGGGACCCGGGATATCCTTGAGAAACATCTGGACATGAAAAATATCCGCCTCTCCGATTTCACCCATATCACGGAGATTGACAGCATGCATGTCATTCTGGAGCTTCTCGAAAAAAATCTCGGCATCTCTTTTCTCTATGAGGCGGCCGCCCTGCAGGGAATCCAAAACGGGACCCTGCGCAGGATGCCTCTGAAAGATTTTGAACTGGATCATGATTTTACGTTTATCTGGAACAGGGGAAGTGTTTTTTCAGATATTTATTTGAAGGTTTATGAAGAACTGCGCCGGTATCAGTAAGAATACGCCTCTAACGGAGCAGAGGGAGGTTTCTTTCCGTATCCATTTTAATTTTTCCTCTCTTTCTTTCTCCTGTCCTCTGATAAAAACAGGCCTAATAATGTTAAAAAGATTCCGCATATCATCGCCTTCGTCATCTTCTCGTGCAGAATCAGCGCCGAGGTGACGGCCGTAATGACAGGCACCATATAGATATAGATAATCGTTTTGACCGAGCCCAGTATTTTCACGGCATAATTCCACGTGGCAAAGCAAAGCGCGGATGCCCCCAGTCCTAAAAAGATCAGGTTCATTAGCATAACCGGTTCCAAAAACTGATCAAGCTTCACATCGAAACCCATCCAGAACAGAGCCGGTACCATCAGAATGATTCCGTAGAAAAAAATCCTCCTGGTCACCTGAACCGTGTTATAGCCGAACCCGGTAATCTTTTTCATCAGCGTCGAATATGAGGCCCACAGCACCGCCGCAATGACGGCAAGTATATCGCCCATGGGATTCAGCTTGAGCGTCTGGCCGCTGTCAAAGCTGATTAAAAAGATTCCGGCCATGGCAATCAGAAAACCGCAGAAAAACCTTGCCCCGGGACGTCCTTCCCGAAGAAAAACACAGGTGAAGATAACGGTAAAAAAGGGGGCTATGGATATAATTACCCCAACATTAGAGGCCAGTGTATAAGTGAGCGCGATATTCTCAAAAAGGTAATAGAGCGTTACGCCGAGCAGGCCGGCCAGCACAAAATAGCCCTCCTGCTTTCTGTCCGCCGGTTTAAAGCTCTTCGGACAGGCACACCACAGGGCCAGATAACCGATAACAAAACGGATGAATAAAATTTCAATCGGTGAAAAGGACCGCAGAAGTACCTTCGTGGAAATGAAGGTGGTTCCCCAGATTAATATGGTGATGAATGCGGCGAGATGCCCTGTTAATGTCTTATTATTCATTATAATCCTCCCCTGCTGCAGAAAGCTGAGTCCCTGTATCAGTAAAAATCCTCTGATACTGTTTCGGCGTCAGGCCGATAAACTCCTTAAAAAAATTAGTAAAGTGGCTCTGATCCGAAAAGCCTGCCATGCTGGCTGCGTCAATCGGCAAAATCCCCTGTTCCAGGAATTTCTTCGCCCGGTTGAGGCGAACCGTCTGCAGGTAGCGGTAAGGCGAGACTCCGACCTGTTTCGTAAAGGAGCGGAGCAGATACGATTTACCAAAGCTTGTCATGGACAGCAGGTTATCCAATGTAATATTCTCATCAAAATGCTCCTCCATGTAGGCACAGAGAGTACGAATCTGTTCCCCCGGTTCCGTTCTTTTTACCTCATCAAAGGGCTGGACATACTCCTGCAGCACCTGTTCCAGCATGAAGAAGAAAGCCTCCTCCTTCTTCATGGACGGCGCATGGGCTAAAATTGCATCATATACACCGGCCACCGACTGAGTGATTTCACTCTGAAAGACGACATTCTGTGTAAAATGCGGCACAAATTCTTTGCCTGTAATCTCCCGCACTGCCTTACTCATTGCCTCAGGGCCGATGTTGATTCCTCTGTAATCCAGAAGCGCTCCGTCTACCGGCGCACAGTAATGATTATCCCTCGGATTAAAAAGCAGCAGATCGCCTGCATTCAGATCATATTCCTTACCCCTGCACCAAAGGCGGCGCTTTCCTCCCTCCACAAACCCAACCACGTAATATTCATGGAAATGGTTCGGAAATTTCTGGACTATTCCGCTTAAATTATATGCTTCTATTTTCAAGTCTTGATCATAGTAAATATGACGCTGCTCCTGCTCCTGAATCATGGTTCTCCCTCCTCATGTATCACCTTCCCTGCAGTACCGCTATTTCGTAACCGTTCAGACAGAATGAACTGTTACGCTATTCTATCACTGAAAGGAAAAAAATTCTTGTAAGATATGACACATAATTGAATTAAAAAAGCCGGTACGCCGCGGGATAACAGTCGGATTCTTTTCCTTCTGTCACCCCGGAGCACACCGGCCGGATCGGCTGTTAAGCCAGCCCGATTAATTTCTGCTTCTGTTTAATAACCGTAAAATGTAAAGGAACAGATTGATAAAGTCAAGATACAGGGACAGAGCCGAGAAAATAGATGCTTTCTCTAAAACCTCCTGATTTCCTGCAAAATGTACATAATTCTGTCTAATCTTTCCTGTGTCATAGGCGGTAAATCCAAGGAAAACGGCAATTCCCACATAACACATTACGGTTTCCATGGCTCCGAGATTCAGAAACATGGATAAAATCCCAAAAATAATCAGGAAAATCAGCCCTCCTACCAAAATTGGCCTGATGCCGCTGATGTCAATTTTAAAAATAAGGCTGACCCCTGCCATAATTCCGAAGAAAAGTGACGTTGCCACAAATACGAGAAGCAGCTGAACGACTCCGAATACCAGGAAGTATGCCGAAAAAACAATGCCGTTTAACGCCGCATAGAACAGGAACATTCCCCTGGCCGCACCGACGGACATCTTATTGACTCTGGCAGACATCCAGAATACGGTGAGCAGTTCCAGTCCCGATATTACTATCAGTCCATAAGGTATCGCAAAAACAAACAGAATGGCCCCGGTCAGATACCCCGTTACAGCGATTGCAAACGTAAGCATAAGGCCTGCAAACATCCACAGATAAGTTTTTGCCACATATCTTCCCAATGTCTCCTGGCCGTATCCTTCGGCCTGGTAAACCTGATTCATCTGTCCATAATCCATTATTATCATCCTCTCTCTTCCATTAATATCGTAATGCTCCGGCCTTTAACGGACAATTACGTGACAATTTATTCCTGTCAAGGATAGATTACCACAATTTCAAAAAAGTGTCTACCATTTGTTACTGATCCTCGAGCCTTCTCCGTCTTTTTCTGCGGAGCCGCAAAAGAGGTACGTTGAATTTTTTTAATGCGCTGAAGCAATAGTAGTAAATAATGAATAATACGGTTGTGATTCCCCATGTCAGCGGATAACTGAATATGACCGTTATAATGCTGGGACGGATTGGAACCGCAATGATAATCCAGACCACCCTGAGGGTGCAGACACCCAAAGCCGTCATGATCATCGGTATCCAGCAGTCGCCAACGCCGCGGAGCGCGCCCGAAAAAATCTCTATACAGATATAGAGGATAAATGTCGGAACGAGGAAATACAGGATTTCCATGCCTTTTGCGATTACTGCGGCATCCGTTGTAAACAGCAGATATACATAGCCGCCGAACAAGTACAAAACCGTGCAGAGGAGGAATGTGATAAGGGCCGTAATACCAAGACAGACGTTGACTCCGCGTTTTACCCGTGTCATCTTGCCCGCTCCGTAATTTTGGCCTACAAATGTTGTGATGGAGATCCCCAGCGCACTGATAATCATCCAGTATACGCTGTCAATCTTACTGTATGCCGTCCAGGCGGCAATGGTATCCGTTCCCAGAGCGTTAACACTGCTCTGGATGATGATATTGGACAGGGCATACATTACCGACTGCAGGCCGGCCGGCAGCCCGATTTTAATTATTCGTTTGACCATGAAAAGATTCAGACGTATCTTGCGGATAATCAGCTTATAGGAATCCGTCGTCCTCATCAGGGCAAACACCACGAGTATGGCGCTGACAAGCTGGGAAAATACCGTTGCAATAGCCGCGCCCCTGACTTCCATCCGGAGAACCACAACCAGTACGATATCCAGCACAATATTGGTCAGGCAGCTTGCCATCAGAAAGTAAAGCGGGCGCTTGGAATCCCCGATCGCTCTCAGAATCCCGGAACCCATATTATAAATCAGGTTCGTGATGATTCCGATAAAATAAATATTTAAATAAGAGAGAGAATAATCCATAATCTCCGCCGGCGTGCCCATCGCTTCCAGGGCTGTCCGGCCGAAGAGCAGGCCGATCACCGTCATTCCCAGGCCGCAGACGAGAGAAAAGGCCATGGCTGTATGAACTGCCTCGCCAACCCTATCCTCATTCTGCGCGCCATAAAACTGGGAAATTATGACGGTCGCGCCGGAAGAAAGTCCGACAAAGAAGCCGACCAGCAGGTTGATCAGCATTCCGGTACTTCCGCCTACCGCCGCCAGGGCCTCCTTCCCTACAAACCGTCCAACAATAATTGCATCTACCGTATTATAGAGCTGCTGAAAAAACGTGCCAAACAGAATCGGAAAGAAAAACAGTAAAAGCTGTTTCCAAATCACGCCCTCCGTGATAGAGCCGGCGCGGCTCTTTTTTATCTCTTCCTTCTTCTGCTCCCTGGCAGACAGGCTGTTCATAGCGCTTCTCCTTCTTATCTTTTGTTATATTTTACTGTCCGCAGCTCTCACAGTTACCGCCACGCAATGCGTTTGTTACAGTTCAGCCTTCGGCTAAACCGTAACAAATAATGCACAGAAACGGCAAAAAACGCCGTTTCGCGCCGCACAACTCGGGATTTTCGCAAAAAACAGCGAAAACACCTCGCGGAATACATCATGGCTGAACTGTTACATGCGTTTCTATGAAAGCTCGGCAATCCTTGTAATACCGACATAAATATGTGAAATCTTATACCAGGTGGCAAAATCAACTACCCCTGTCTGGGGGAGGCCAAAAACCGACTGGAACACTTTTACCGATTCGGCCGTAGCCGGTCCGTATATCCCATCAATCGCCACCCTCGGGATTGAGGAATACACAGTTGCGATGGTATCGAGCTGTTCCTGCATCTGCCTGACCTTGTCACCGCTTGAACCAATCGTCAGATTCGTTCCCGGAAATGATGCCGGTATTCCGGAAATCATCTCTGCGGTGTTAATGTACATGTTGCTACCATAAAAATGTCTGAGGATCTCTATCGGGCTGTAGCCCTGTTCTCCTAAATTGCAGGACCCCCACTGAGTCATCCATCCCGGACAGGTTACCTGTCTTCCGTCACAGTACTGAGTCAGGATCGGCTGCCTTACTCCCGGTCTTGACAGATAGCTGTCGAAAATATCATCGACCACCACGGAGATCGTGTCAAAGATATCTCTTCCGTAAATCCACTTATGATCAAAAGCAGTGGACGAAGTAATCGTAAAGTCGTATCCCTGGTTCCTGTACCATTCCGTGTAAACCCTGTTGAGGGTAAATGACATAATCGCCAGAACATTGGCTACGATTGTGGCCTGGGGCCATGTCGCATAAATTTCACTGGACGCCACATTCTTGATATAATCCCTGTATGGGACATAATAATTCTTTGCCGTTGCATCGGTCGGGACTCCGTCATGTACCACGATTGTCTGCGGAACCACCACACGGCTTAAAACAATCTCGCCGCTTTCATTGGTCGGTTTAATCTCCTCCTCGGCAATTTTCGGAGGATACGTTCCGTAAAGTGTATGATCAGGGATTTCAATGTCTTCCATCGTCCCCTGCTCTTCTGCAGCCGGTATCATCCGTATCGGCTGAATCGCCGTAACGCCGGCCAATATCTCCGTTCCGTTTACCGTCACCGGTTCAAAGCCGGGAGCCGTCACGGTCACCGTATACTCTGAATACGGTCTTATCGTATTCTGTTCATCCAGACTCAGGGCAACGGGAGGCGCTTTCACGGCAATGGATTCGGTCTGGCCGGAATTGTTGGTTTGCACTACCTCCTCCGGTGCCTCCTCCCCCTGATACCGGATCAAAACATCGGCCCCCTGGATTGGAAAATTATTCTCACTGTTTACCACATTGACCTGCAGATATCCCTGTTCTGTTTCAGATGCTTCACAGGCATGCAGGCTTTTGTAACTGCGTCCATATCTCTGCATTAATTTGTAACCTCTCATTACAGTTGGTTACTATATCATATAAAAATAACGCTTATGATATGCCTGCGGTTCTCAGATATTGTTAGCGTCAGATTTCCCGCGTCACCTTCTCCAGCCATTTCGCCTCTTCCTCCGGCAGATATGGAGAGATTTTATTATAAACTTCTTTATGGTAAGCATTTAACAGCTCCCGATCCCTCGGCTCCATGTATTTTACATCGATGGCATCGAGATCGATCGGAACCCAGGTCAGGTTTTCAAATTTCATAAACTGGGCATATTCATTCTTCTCTGCCTTTACACAGAGCATCAGGTTTTCCGTCCTGATTCCGAATTTGCCCTCGAAATACAACCCCGGTTCGTCGGAAGTGATCATTCCCTCCTCAAACACCGCATTATCCTGACGTTCAGGCACTACGCGCCAGCGGACTCCGTTCGGACGCTCATGGACGCTGCCCAGGAAGCTGACGCCGTGGCCTGTTCCGTGGTTAAAATCAAGCCCCCTTCTCCAAAGCAGTTCTCTGGCCGCAAAGTCGAAATTATAACCGTGGCAGCCGTAGGGGAATTTGACATTCAATAATCTCAGCATACAGGATGCAACCAGGGTGAAGCATTCTTTCTCTTCTTCCGTCAGCTCTCCCAGGGCAAAGGTTCTGGTGATATCCGTCGTACCTTCAAGATACTGGCCGCCTGAATCGACCAGATACAGTCCGCGCGGCATCAGTTTCTTATTGCTCTCCTCCGATACGGCATAATGGCACATCGCCGCATTGTCGGAATAGGCGGAAATCGTACCGAAGCTGAGGCCCAGATTGCCTTCCACTTCACTTCTCAGCTTATCCAGGTAAGCGGCGGCCGTAATCTCATCTATCTCTGTCTTACCTACGTTTTGTTTCAGCCAGTACATAAATTTCACCATGGCAACGCCGTCTTTGATATGCACCTTCCTCATATTCTCAATCTCGACCGGATTCTTAACGGCTTTCGCAGAGGATGTGGGATTCATCATATCAACCACCGTGACGCTGTTATCAAGGCTCTGGCATACCGCATAATTCACATGCGCTTTTTCAAGCATCACCGTCTCATTTTTAAAGGAAGGCACCACCTGGTAGATGTCATTGTAATCATAAAGTTTCACTCCCAGCCCGGCCAGATAGGTTCTCACCTCTTCATTTAATGTCTCCTGATTGATAAACAGGAGAATTTCCCCCCGTGTGACAATCAGATAGGATAATACGACCGGAGTACAGGGAACGTCATTGCCGCGGATGTTTAAAAGCCAGATAATATCGTCGAGGCTGGTCAGAATATGGACACCCGCATTCTTTTCAGCCATTGTGCTTCGGAGATCCGCTATTTTTTCCGATGCCGGCTTACCGGCATATTTATCTTCCAGAATCCACACCGGTTCTTTCGGAAGTTCCGGTCTGTCTTCCCAAATTTCTCCGATTAAATCTTCATAACACGCGATACATATTTCTTTTGCAGCAAGTCTGTCCTGGAGTTCCTCTCCCATCAGGCCGCCAACCACGCGGCCGTCAAAACCGAGAACGCCTCCCATGGTCATGGTCTGCTCCAAATATTCCTCCACAGTGGGAACGCCTTCTTCCCCCATCTTAAACAGCTTCACTTCACTTGTGGCAAGCTCCTTAGCCGCCTGCACGAAGTAGCGGCCGTCTGTCCACAGACCGGCTTCCTCCATTGTAATAACGGCTGTTCCGGCAGAGCCGGTGAATCCGGTTATAAACTGACGCGCCTTAAAATAGCCATCCACATACTCAGAACCGTGGAAATCGGCCGTAGGGATTAAATAGGCGTCCATCCCTCTTTCCGCCATCCGTTTCCTCAGTGCCGCAATTCTTGTACCGACTGCTTGTTCCATCTTTGTTCCTCCTTTATTATCCTCCATAGCTTTTTAATGCATCCTCTATGGCAAGCGAGATGGCCTCGCTGTATGTCGGATGGGCTCTCATTGCCGTGGAAAGCTGATATGCAGTTAATCCGTTGGCTATGGCCGTAGCCATCTCGCCAATCATATCGGTGGCACGCGGACACATAATCTGCGCTCCAACCAGGGTATCCGTATATGCTTCAAAAATAAGCCGAATAAAGCCCATTTTCTTTCTCGCCAGAATGGCCTTGCCGTTGATACCCATGAACGCCTGGCCGCATTTAACCTTCATATTATATTGTCTTGCATCTTCCTCGGTAAATCCTACCGCCGCAATCTCAGGATCGGTGTAGATGCAGGTCGGCACTACCGGCAGCACTACAAACATTCCGTTGGGAACGACGGTGAGCTGCATTCTGTGGCCTTTCCCGGTCAGATGTTCAATCACGTAGGTGGCCTGTGCCGCCGCCACATGGGCGAGACGCGTCTTTGCGACCGTATCTCCGATGGCATACACATGCTCCTGTGTTGTCCGGTAAGTCCCCTTGACTATCGGCCTGCCATGCTTTAACTCCACCCGGCAGTCCTCCGCCAGAACCTTCGTCATATCCGGCCTGCGGCCCACGGAGAGAAGAATCCGGTCGGCGGCCAGTTCCTTCCACGGCCCTTCCTCGCGGTAGCTGACAGCAACGCTGTCACCGCCCCGACTCCGGATCTCCATCACGGAAACGTTGCATTTTACGTCGATCCCTTTGGATCGGAGCGATTCTTCCAATTGCTCCGATATCATCGGATCCATCGTATCCAGAAGGCGCCCTTTTTTCTCCAGCAGGGTAACCCTGGAACCCAGCGCAGAAAAAATCGTGGCTACTTCAATGCCGATCACTCCTCCTCCAATAATAACCAGCCTGTCGAAGTGCCACTCACCGGCGCTTAAGATATCCCTGCTGGTCAGCACCTGGGGTAAATCCACTCCCGGTATATCCGGGATTACCGGCTCGGCTCCCGTAGCCAATATAATATTCTTTCCGACACAGAGGGAGGAGCCTTCTTCTCCCTCCACCTCAACAATATTATCTTTATGAAGCTTTGCAGTCCCATGAATCAGTTTTACATTCCTACGGTTCAGAAGGGAACGTATCATACTCCTGTACTCCTCCACCGACTCATCCTTATATGCCTGCATCTTCTTTAAGTTAAATCCAACAGAATCCACGCTGATCCCAAACCGGGAGGCATGTTTTAAATCTCCGTAAACGGCGGATGCCTGCAGCATGGCTTTCGCCGGAACGCAGCCCGTGTTGACACAGGCACCTCCCAGCTCGCCCTTTTCGATTAAGGCCACATTCATTCCGAAGCCGGCCGCTCTCGCTGCCGCCGTATAGCCGCCCGGGCCTGCGCCGATTATTATTACGTCGTACTGGTCTGCCATCAGCTCCCCCTTGCCCTGCTGTTACAGCAGATGTATTTTATGCTTCTCCGCTTCCATCCGTATTCCGTCGGGCCATATGGATGCCTGCACTTCTCCGATATGGGCTTTTCGAAGGAAGAACATACAGATTCTGGACTGGCCGATACCGCCGCCGACCGTATAGGGAAGCTTTCCATTTAAGAGCGCCTTCTGGAAAGGCAGTTCAGCCCGCTCCTCACAGCCCGCCTTCTTTAGCTGCTCCTTCAATGCCTCCTCATCAACACGGATTCCCATCGATGAAAGCTCGAGTGCAATATCAAGGACCGGATAATATACAATAATGTCCCCATTCAGTTTCCAGTCATCATAATCCGGCGCACGTCCGTCATGCTTTTCTCCGGAAGCCAGCTTATCACCAATCTGCTCAATGAAAACCGCCTTGTGAAGCTTGGCGATTCTGTACTCCCTCTCTTTCGGCGTACAGTCGGGATACATATCCTCAAGCTGCTGGGTCGTCACAAATTCGATATGATCCGGCAGATATCTTCCGATATATTCATACTCATAGGCCATATAATCCTCCGTTACTTTCAGAGCCTTATATACGGCCTTTACGATCAGCTCCAGATTCTCCCTGTTTCTGTCTTCCTTATTGATAATCTTCTCCCAATCCCACTGGTCTACATAAATGGAATGGATGTTGTCCGTGTCCTCGTCCCTGCGGATAGCGCTCATATCGGTGTAAAGACCTTCACCCACGCCGAAGCCGTACTCCTTCAGCGCCAGACGTTTCCACTTTGCAAGGGAATGGACAATCTCGGCAGGACGATCCTCCTGCTCCCTGATTCCAAATTGAACCGGGCGTTCCACGCCGTTTAAGTTATCGTTCAGTCCCGATTCGGGCAAAACGAACAGAGGGGCCGACACCCTGGTAAGATGCAGCTGCTTTGCCAGCTCCCTCTGAAAAAAATCTTTAATTATCTTGATTGCAATCTGGGTTTCCCTAAGGTCGATCGCCGGTTCATATCCCGCCGGCACGATTAAATGTTCCATTTTATGTACTCCTGTTCTTTTCTTCTATATAATTTTATATATCTTATTCTTACAGACATATTATTAGCAGCTTTTGTTGATATTCGTCCCACTAAGCCCTCATATTATACCACCGATATAAACAAATGGGAATATGGCAGAATTTTTTTCTTGCTTTGCCGAACCTTGTTGTTCCTGCTCATAACGTAATCGATTGCACGACGTTTTTTACCAGTTGTACGGTTACCGTTATTATACATATAGAATGCTTATCTAGCAAGAAGAAAACAGGCAAAGCAGACATCTGTGGCGGATGTCCGCTTTACCTGTTCCCCTGATTCTTCTGACCTCTTTACAGTCTCAGCCAGGCTACTTCGTCTCCTGCCGTAACCGGGCCCTCTTTTACCGACTCAATTCCCTGTCCGCCTTCCAGTCCGGTTAATACGACAATACATTGATCCGACGCGGCGTTCTCCCTGATATACTCCAGATCAAACCGCATCAGCAAATCGCCTTTTTTTACGGTGTCTCCGTCCCTGACGAATACTTCAAAGCCCTTTCCATCCAGCTTAACCGTATCAATGCCGATGTGGAGCAGATATTCGATGCCGTCTTTTGTCTTCATGCCGACGGCATGTTTTGCCGGGAAGACAAATTTAACCCTGCCGTCCTCCGGAGCAACCGCCTCCCCCTTCTCCGGTTCGACCAGATATCCGTCACCCATCATTTTTTCTGCAAAGGCCGTATCTGCGGCCGCTGATATTGGATATGCCTTCCCGGTAAACGGAGAATAAAGCCTTCGCAGCGTACCTGCATCCTCCTCCAAGCCGGCGCCGTTTTTCAGGTATTCCTCAAAGTTTGCCTTGATCACTGTGACATTCGGACCATAAATAATCTGAACCGCCCTGCCTCTTTTGATCACGCCGGACGCTCCCGTCCTTTTCAGCACATCCTCCCTGACCTTATCCGAATCCAGAACCGTACAGCGAAGCCGGGTGGCGCAGCAGTCTACGTCGGAAATATTATCTTTTCCTCCCAGTCCTTCGGCGATCATGCGCTCACGTTCCGAACTCTCCTGTCCTTTTGACGCCGCTCTTTTGCCGGCATTTTTCTTCTCATTCACATCCGCTTTTGTATATAGTTTTGTTCCCTCTCCCGAATCCTCGCGTCCCGGTGTTTTCAGGTTGAATCTCTTAATAAGAAAACTGAAAATAAAGTAATATAATAGGAAGTAAATGATTCCGGCCGGGATGATTCTTAACCAGCTTGTTTTTGCATTGCCCTGAAGAATTCCGAATAAAAGCAGATCCAGAAAACCTCCCGAAAAAGTCAGTCCCACTGCTATATTCAGGATATGGGCGATCATATACGCAGAACCGGCCAGAATAACCTGGACTGCAAACAGCACCGGCGCCACAAAGAGGAATGAAAACTCTATCGGCTCCGTAATACCCGTCAGCATACAGGTCAGCGCAGCCGAGAGAAGCAGGCCTCCCGCCGTCTTTCTGTGTTCCGGCTTTGCCTGTCTGTACATTGCCAGCGCGGCGCCCGGAAGGCCGAAGATCATAAAGATAAACTCTCCGGAGAAATATCTGGTTGCGTCAGCGCTGAAATGCACTACATCCGAGGAGGCAAGCTGTGCAAAAAAGATATTCTGGCCTCCCTGTATCAGGTTGCCGTCCACCATCATCGTACCTCCGACCGCGGTCTGCCAGAATGGAAGGTAAAATACGTGATGAAGGCCAAAGGGTATCAGCGCCCTCTTCACAATACCGAAAATCAGGGTTCCCAGATATCCGGTTCCTGTCACCAGCCCTCCGAGGGCAAAAATTGCATTCTGAACCGGCGGCCATACAAAATAGAGCAGGATCCCGACAAATACATAGACAAGTGTGGAAATAATCGGCACAAACCGGGAACCGCCGAAAAAGGAAAGGGCATTGGGAAGCAGAATCTTATGGAACCGGTTATGAAGGGCCGCTACCCCCAGACCCACGATAATTCCCCCAAACACACCCATTTGAAGTGTCTGTATTCCGCACACGCTGGCAATGGTACCTTCCAGTACATCCGGGGAGATGCTTCCGTCCGGAAGTATTTTCCCCGTGACCTCCAGTACTGCACTGATTGATACATTCATCACAAAAAAAGCAATTGCCGCCGAGAGAGCCGCTACCTCCTTTTCAGCCTTTGCCATACCAATGGCAACGCCAATGGCAAATATGATGGGCAGGTTGTCAAATATGGCGCTTCCCGCCTTGCTCATGATTACCAGGAGGCCGTGGAGGATCGTGCCCTCCCCAAGTATAGTCCCCAGTCTGTAGGTGGCAATTGTCGTCTCATTTGTAAAGGAGCTTCCAATTCCCAACAGCAGCCCCGCCACCGGCAGAACCGCGATGGGCAGCATGAAACTCCGCCCAATACGCTGCAGTACACCAAAAATTTTGTCTTTCATTTCTATTTCCTTATTCCTTTCGCTTAAGTCTTTAACACTACTAGTATAGCCATCTTTTTTTCAAACTAACAGTTTGCAGGCCATGCCGCATACAGGTGCAGACTTACAGCGAACGATAACCTGCGCGCTGCGCGCATGGTCACGGTCTTCAAAAAAAGGCATCATCACCAGTAAATGCAGTTTCCGCATTTACTGGTAATGATGCCCGTACCGCCAGTCGATCAAAGCTCCCGGCTCAGCCATTGCCGCTCGAATTCCTCAGCGGCGACAGGAAGTCCGAAATAAAACCCCTGAATCAATTCAAGTCCGGTATCACGAACCGCCCGGTATTCTTCTTCTGTTTCCACCCCTTCCAGACAAACCTGCTTCCCCACGTTGTGGCAAAGTTCTGTAATCGCACCGATAAAAATAGCATTAAACCGGTCTTCTGTTATTCCCTTCACAAAACCGCGGTCAATCTTAACCACATCAACCGGAATATTCTTGAGAGACAAAAGTGAGGAGTACCCCATACCGAAGTCATCCATTGCCAGAGTAAATCCGGCTCCATGCAGTTTATCCAGCACATTTTCCCGGCTCTCCTCCTCTTTCATGAAATAGGATTCCGTCAGTTCCAGCGTCAGACTGGAGGGTGGCATGGCAAACTGCTCCAGCTTCTTAAGCATGTCCGGAACAATATCCCCTTTGCGGAGCTGATGGTAGGAAACATTGATGCTCATCCTGAAATCAGGCCTGTATCTCCGCCATTTACCGCACTGTGCGGCGGCCTGGCTGAAAATCCAGCGGCCCAACCGGTTGATTAGTCCGCTGCGCTCCAAAAGCGGTATAAATTCTCCCGGCGATATGCTGCCATACTTTCCGCAGGTCCATCTTGCCAGCGCCTCCGCGCCGAAAAGCTTCCCTGTGGCCGCTTCCACCTGGGGCTGGTATGCCACTGAAAAACCGGCAAACCCATGCTCGATGCTCTCCCTCAGTAACTCCATCAGTTCCAGCCGGCGCTCTTTCTCCGGAAGTATATCCGGTGAAAAACAGGTGATTCTGTCTTTCCCAAGCAGTTTGGAATGCTCCAGCGAATAGTTGGCGCATTTCACAAGTTCCAGATACTGGCTGCCATCCTCCGGGAAAGCGGCATAACCGGCGGAAACCGTACAGTAATATTTTTTTCCTTCGAACTCCTGCTGCCTGTGCATCTTATATCGGATTCTGTTAAATATCTGAATATGATCATCCCAGTCGCCGTTCAGAATGAGGATGGCAAATTCATCTCCGTCCAGCCTGTACATTCTTGCATTGGACGGAAGAAGTGAGGAAATCATCTGTGCAGTAACCCGGAGGACTTCATCGCCAAAGGAGCGGTCGTAGAGATCATTGACGTTTTTAAACTCATCCATATCGAGTATCATCAGACCGAACTTCCTGCCGTCATCTACCAGGTGCTTTTTCACGGTGCCCTCCAGCTCATACCGGTTATAAAGCCCCGTCATATGATCGATCAGGTTTTTCTTTCCCATGTTGGTAATAAAACCGGCAAAATATTCCGGTTTCCCCTCATTATCCCGCACCATCCTGCCGCGGCACCGCAGCCAGCACCATTCTCCGAAAACGTTTCTGGCCCTGTATTCAATATTATGGTGCTCCACTCTGCCGTCGGCAATATCCTGGTTACTCTCCAGGAATCCCTTTTTATCTTCGGGATGGATAAGTACGCCCCATACGGCGGCAGCATTCTCCACGATCTCACCGGGCAGCCCGAATTCTTCCACCATGGCCGCGGGATACCGGAATATGCCTGTCTTCATATCTCCGATAAACACATAATCATCAGTACTGGAAGCCAGAGCTTCATAAAGGAACTCCCTGTTGTAATCAAAACCGGGAGCTGTCCTGCCCCTCTCCGTATTGTGGCGCAACCTCATCCCCGCCCGGTCAATGTGGAAATTCCTCTTCTGGATGTACATCCGTTCATCGGCCCGGGTTATAATCTCATTAACGGAAAACTTGTCGCTCGGATAAACTGCCGTTACCCCATAACAGAAAGAAGCATCGTAATATATCCCGAACTGCTCCCGCTTTTTCTCCAGAAGTTCCAGCGCTTTCTCCATCCTTTCGGCCGCCCCGTCTTCCGTTTCATCATAAAGAGCGAGAATAAATTCATCCTCGCTCAGCCTGAAAAGCAGGTCCGGCTCCGTCAGCCCCTCTTCAATAATTTTAGATACGTATAAAAGCAGGTTATCCCCCTCATGATGTCCATATGTATCGTTGATAAGGTGCAGTCCGTTAATGTCATAAAACACTACAGTCAGCATCTTCTGCTCCTGCCGTGCCAGCTCTATCAGCTCTGCAAGCCTGTCTTTTCCGTTTCTTCTGTCCATAATTTGGGTCAGATCAACGACCCTCTGCCATTCCACTGTCCCCATATTGTCTGCCTCCATATGGCTCCATTCTTCCGGGATTACCAAACTCTCCGATAGCTTTCGGACCCCGGATTTATACTCTAATTCTATTGTAATCTTTATTTGGGCGGCAGACAAGGGGAATTTGGAAATTGTTGCTGGTATTGCAGTTTAGATGATTTCATAAGAGCTTACCTGTCAGCGGCGGCTGGTATGATATTCTAAATGTGTAATCACGCCAAGCATAACGCGAATAACCAGCCAGCCGGCGAATGCTCCTAATGTATTCATGATGACGTCGTCGAGCTGGCAGTGTCCGCGCTGTGTCAGATACTGGACCGTCTCAAGCGACACACTGGCCAGAAAAGCGGTCAGAACGCAGAGCCAGCCTCTTTTCTGCATTGGCGCTATCAGCAGAGGAAGAAGCATTCCCCAGGGGATAAACATGATGATATTTTCAATCACATAGGCATTCCCCTGGGCGCTGTGCCCCCAGGTCCCCAGAAATTCCAGGTTGACGGAGGTTCTGGAGCCGGGCGGACGCGAGAAAAATGCCTCCTGGAGCAATACTGTCAGGTAGACGGCAAATAAGAACAGGGTAAAAATGAGAAAAGCATGTCTTCCTGCACTCCTGCTGCGGCCCGGTAACGGCCCTTTTTTTATCCTGTTTTCTGCAAATAGAAGAAAAGAGCCGGCAGCGGCGGCGGCCAGGCCGATGAGAATGGCCTGAGGCAGATAGCTTACCGGTTCTTTCATGTCCTGGAACATGTAATTCCAGAGTTGTAGTTTGCTTAAGATTGTCATATTCTGATTATTTCCAGTCTGGATCGAATTATTCCGGCAGGTAATCGCTTTCTTTGTAAAGGAAGCGAAACTGCCTGATGTGGTATTTACTTATTATAGTGAATTGAAGGTGGAGAGTCAATATAGTATGGGCCAGTCATTATTCAGCAGACCCTGGAAATTCTCATCTAGTCCGGCTATCCTGACAGCTTCGTATTTAATATACGTAATTTTTCGTAATATCAAAAGCAAAACCAGGAAGGGGGTACAAAGCGCAGCAATGATATCCTGTTTATCTTATCCCTTCCCATTTTCTTTCAAAAATCGTCCTTCTCTTTATTGGTGTTTTCATCCTCGTCGGGCAATCCCTTAATAATAAAAGCTCAATCAATCTCACAAATCAGAGTACAGTTCTTCCCGATACACGCCGTCTTCAATCAGCTTCCTAAAACTCTGAACCACAGCCGCTTTGTCTTCCTTATACGTGACGCCAAACCACTTGTCCTTTGTCTCCAGCACCTTTACCGTACACTTCTTCTCCCGGAGCATGCCGCCGATCAGAGTCGGAAGCAGGTACTCTGCTTTCAGAGGATTCCGTTTTACATCCGTCACAAAGAAAGTCTTAAATTCCTCTTCCAGCACTAAGAGAAATGGGGGGACGCAGCCTTCCTTCGCAGGAAAGCCCCAGAAGTTCATGGAAACATAGGATTCCGGATCGAGTTTAACGCCATCCGTCTCCGCACCTATGTTTCCATTGTTGTCCACAGATTTCACAATATTGCTGGTCTCCACCACATTAATGATATGTGTGTGGCCCTCTGCCACTTTGCAGACGCCCCTGGTCACACCGCCATTGTCGGACAACGTATTCTTCAAAATAAAGCCGGCCATAGCGATAGTGGAATCCTCGTGATCCAGGAGCAGCCAGTCATGCAGTTGCCGGAATGCTTCTTTTCCATAGTAATCGTCCGCATTGATAACGGCAAACGGTTCATGGAGCAAGTCCTTTGCCGCAAGGACGGCCTGCCCGGTTCCCCACGGCTTTGACCGGCCTGTCGGTACATCTCCCGGCACGGTGTTCAAGTCCTGAAAAGCGTAGTCAATTTCCACATGAAGCGCTTTACAGATCGCTTCCACGCGGTTACCGATCCGTTCACGGAAATCTTCTTCAATGTCCTTTCGAATCACAAAAATAATTTTATTGAAACCAGCCTCGATTGCATCATGGATGGAATAATCCATAATGATCTCATCGTGTAAACCGACCGGCTCCAGCTGCTTGATACCAGTTCCAAAGCGGCTGCCGATACCGGCCGCCATGATAAGTAATGTTGTGGTTTTCATTCTTTTTTGTCCCCTTTATAATTTATCCAATAAATGGTATGGCAGCATACTCACCGAACACTAAAGATTCAGAATCACTTTTTGCTTAGCATATCTATGACAACACTCTTGAGACGCTTTCTCTTTATAATTAACAACATCAAAGCACCTGCAATGACCACATACTTAAGCCAAAGAATGCGGTTAAGAAACATTATAGCAATTCCTACACAAATCTCACCAATAGAAATTAGTAAAATACCCTTGGCATCATATAGTTTTTGCCCATCCAACAGTTCACGACACACTTTCCTATAGAAAAAATAATGCAGCAGACAAAAAAATGCATAACAAAAAAATGTCGTATATGCCGCTGCCTGATAACCGTAGAGATTTATAAAGATATAATTCAATACCAGGTTGAGAACTGCACATAGTATTGAGGGAATTACCACCATCAATTTGCGTTCATAATATTCCTGCACCCTTGCAAAAAGCTGAAACGTGTAATTGAAAAATACGCCTATACAAATTGGGATGAGCACATCTACGCTTTCTATGTATTTCATCCCCCCAAATATAAGAACAATTTCTCTGCTGAAGATCATTATCCCTGCAAGCATGGCACCTACAAATATCAGAACTTCATTCGCTCTTTTTGCCAACAATGCATATTCCCCAGACTTTATTTTCTGGTATTGATAAGGCGCAAATGTAGAATTGATTGCACTTGTTATCAACGTAATCAGTGATCCTGCTGAATAAGCAACACTGTACAAGGCAACATCTCTTGAGCCACAAAGATAATTAATCATTATTTTATCGGAACTTTGAAGAATAAATTCTGAAAGATAGTGCGGCATCAAAGGAATGCAGAACCCAAGGGCAAAAAACCATATTTTTTTGTCATAAAAGACTTTTGCCCTGCGGAAGATAGATGCGTACAAGGCAATACCAATCAAAGAAACAACCACTACTGCAGACACTGCTCTTGCCTCTGCGGTAGGAGTAATAAATGTTACTGCAAATACCCCAAAAAAAGCGGACCCTGCTGTAAGCAGCAGAGTAATAATAATAAGCCCCCTGTAATCATACACATACCTTTTATATAATGACCAGCATTGGAATACCGCCTGAAACATAAAATAAACAAAAAGGCAGCAAACAAGAACCGGAGATAATCCCAGCAATTCCCCTATCTTTTCTCTGAAAATCACACCTATAACCAGCCATATAAATGATAACGTAAATTCAAGACCACAGACGGCTGAAAGAACTCTCTCCTGATCTTCATATTTTATATACAGATTCATAATAGCCTTGTACAAACACAGTGTAACCACTATCAGAAGGACAGACTCCCATGACAAATATGTACTATACAGACCATATTCTTCTGTGGACAACAACCGTGTAAATACCGGGGTCGTTATCATACTAACTCCACGCTGCAGAAAACTACAAACCGTGAACCAAAAAGCTGCCTTGACAGGTGCAGACATCCCAATATATTTATTTTTTAAGCCAATCAATGCACCTTTCATTTCTTTTACCTTCTTTTAATTATTCACTTAGAAATACCTGTAGTTCCTCCGGGGTGCCAAGGACATGAACCTTCGCAGCATCTACAATACTTATCGTTACCGGCATTCCCTTCTCAATCATAAGATTATACAGTGGTGCGATATACTTCTCATTCTTCTCCATTTGGCTGTCATCGGAATAAAATTCCTCAAACAACTCCCTGTAAAGTCTGGCCGATGAAAAATAATAAGCTCCCAGCGTACAGTTATCCGAAATGCGTACCTTCTCTCTGACCTCAACAACATTGCCACTGTCATCCAGCCGAGCAAAACTCCAATGATTCCCGTCTGCGTGGAAGCATGGAATATGTCCGTCTCCAGAAAGATCCTTATACCTCATTTCATTCGGTTCCACATATGTATCAATGTTGTACACCATAATTGCCTCATCTGCGTTACAGTGCGGAATTGCCAGCATACAAGTTGTAGCCTGTCCATCAGTCAAATAATCCAATTCTACAATTTTGACATCTTGAATTCCATATGATGCACAATGCTCTCTAATAAAGCCATCTGCATGATCCTCTGCCCTTACAACAAACACATATCGATTTACATTGTTATTGTAACCAACCAAGCTATCCATAGACCAGTCAAACAATGTCTTTCCCTTCGCCTCAATCATATATTTCGGACAATAATACCCTGCTTTACGGAAACGGCTGCCAAGACCCGCCATCGTAATTATAATATTCATTTCATTCACCAATCCTGTTCTCTTACTATTTTTCCTGCTGAATCAAACTTTTTTGTTCTTTTGAGACTTATTACCTCTATCAATTTTTACATTTAGACTTTCTGCATATATCATCCAGTTCTTCAACACTACGCGTGAGAAATTCATCCGGACGAACTGTCCGATCGTCCACATAAAATCCCTTATGCCCCGGCCATGGCTTTCCATAAAAAATCTCATCATATGGAATATCCCATTTATCTAACCATTCCAACAGCACTTTTGCTGTACTCTTATTGATTTTCCCTAAGTTTCCGTTGTAGGAATTCATATTACGGGAGGTAAAAAGAATAATTTTTGCTCCGTTTTCATGATAATACTTGAGTTTATCGACCATGTCCTGGTATGGAACCAAATCTTTATAATTCTCTTCCTTCCTCTTAATCGGGCATAAAGTTCCATCAATATCAAAAATAAACGAGTATTCACTAAACATCTTTATTCTCTCCTTCTACCTGTATATTAACAACTCTATTCAGAATCTCTAACCCCGTTCCAAGCATTACCATCTGATGCTTTATACTTTCGCTGTGAAGAGGAATCATGCTCAAAAATAGCAGTGCTTCTATCATTTCAATCTGCTTTAAACTATTTCCGATTTCCGCCTTAAAGGTATCAATAAATACTTTGTATAAATCAAAGTCTCTTTTTTGGTCTTGAATACAATAATCAATACGAGCCCTTTTATAATCGAAGTTCACATCGAAAAGGTCTTTAATTATGAAATCATATTTGCCATCCACACTGTGAAAAAGTTTTGCAAGTTCATAACGGAAATCTCCATAAATATCATAAGTTCCAAACTTCCCACGAGGATCAATGACTTTTATAAAAGATAAATTAGTATCTACCATAATATTGGCAAAGCACAAATCTCCGTGAATAATGTTAAAAGTGTCTACTTCGTATAACATCTTAGGGATAACTTTTTCCAATACGGCAGAAATATCATTCAAAGGCAAATATTTCTCCCCGTTTACTTCGATTGGCTCTTCAAAAAAAGTCGAAAATATATTCTCTTTTTTCATTCTCTCGAAGCGCTGTAATGTCTTTGTCAAATACATCTCCTCCAGTGCGTGCTGGATACTCCCGTCCTTCACAGTATAACGTTTGAAATCATCACACACAAAACGAATGCGATTAAACACGTCCACCCACTGCTGCAAAGTTAAATCACCATAGAGAAATAGCTCGTGTACCGTGTGATATGCGTAATACTCCATTGAAACATATGGATTTACATAAGATGTTGAATAATCAAAAATTCTGGGTCTTACATATTCCACATCGGAAGGCAACTTTAAATACCATTTAATTTCACCTATGAACTTATCTTTATCATCGCTCGTTTTTCTTAAAATGCCTCGGTTCTTATCAATTGAGATATGATTAAACTCTCTTGCACGCACTTCCAATTTAGAGTTATAGTACTTATCCTCATGGCCAATATCAAACCAGTTTTCCGTGGAAATTGCCTTCATCGGATGTTGTCTGCTGTATATTTGTAAGGCATGGTAGAACGTACTCATTTGAGGGCGTACTTCTTGAAATGCTTTTTCAAGACATGTTTTAAAATACACGGGATCTTCTATCTGAAAAACTCCAACAAACAACTTCTTCTTTTTATCAGTTTTTGCAGGCTTTTTATCATAAATGCGTGTAATCACGCCATCTTGCTCATCAAAATATGTCCATGTATCAGACATATAGTCTTCCTGGTAAAAAAAAGCGTCACCATCAATCTTTGCAATGTTGTCCATTACAATTGTATCTGAAAAGTTGATAATCAGCGATTCCTTTATCTGGCCAAGTGCAAAATATATCGTTTGTCCCAAATCCCCCAATTCTGGGAGTATCTTGATACGTACTTGTTCACTGAGGTAAGGATTGAGCCTTCGCTGCACTTTACCTGCCTGTTCAAAGCAAATAATATCCATCGACGTACAATATTCTTTATATTCTTCATACAGATAGTCGAATGCAATCTTTTGGTTGATGGGATATATAATTCCCGGAAGCTTTCCAAGTTTTTGGAGTTCCGCCGGAACAATTTTAGCTGCCGGAATAATGACTCTTTTCAGATTGTCCATATGCTTCCTCCTTTATAAAACATATTCCGCATACTTTTCATACTCAGGTTCATATATAAGAGTTCCATTATACAGAGCCAGCCAATGGATAAAATCAAAACTATAGCAATGGAAGGCTTTTTCTTCTTCTATCTGATAATAATATCCAAAATGTGTATTCTCTGAATATCTGTTCTCATATTTTGGCCAAAATAGCCCAATTTCGTTCCTGTTAATGCTAATAATATGATTTTTTACAAATTGCCAGTAGGCTCGAATTGTACATTCATTATTGCCCCCCATAGTTGCAATGTAAGATCGCAGTATCTGGATTTCAGGAGCAATCTGCTCTTCTGCAATTCTTTTTCGGGACATCCCTTTTCCGCCTGTGCCCTTTCCTCGCGAATCAGGCTCGATTGAAAACAGCTCTAACATATCGTCTGTATTCCCAAAATATAGAAAGTCTGACAAGCAATATGGGTAAAACATATCCCCATATGGCATACTTACAGTTACAATTCTCTTTTTTTGTTTAGTTGTAAAATCATCATTATTGACCGGAAAAGTGTTCACAAGGTTTAGTAAATGCATGATTGCATTCGGGTGGTATAATCTTTGATCTGTTCTCGTTTTACAGACAAATTCAGCTCCGAGTTCTTTTGCTTTTCTGATTCCTGCATATGTATTTGTTACTTGATAATTAATATTTAAATTACCAGGTTTTTGAGGCAAATCGCTCAAAACAACAATAATCCCCGATACTTGGAGTTTTTCTATTGTTTTCTCGTCAGCTCCCTTCCATGATGACAAAATAACAATAGCATTTGGATAGCATCGCTTATAAAAAACGGCCGTTTCTAATGTAAAATCATCAGACAAGAGCAAAGGACCTTGTATTACAATTGCTATCTTACTTTTCTCCTCCAATGTCTCTAAAACCGGAATAGCTTCCATTTTTTTAGGTCTTAGCCTATAACTGACATATTCTTTTGTTTCGGACTCAGATGCCTTACATGCGGCCAGCATTTCTCTATTAACAAAATTATTGCTTTTTCCCAATAATCTAACAATCTTGTACGGTATTTTCTGATACCAGCTAAGCACCGATAATATCTGTTTCTTCATACTCCCTCCGTTGTATACAAATTCGGGTTCTTATCTATTTGTTCCATTACACTCTATCTCTAAATATGCAGCATTATTTCCCTTCCATGCAGTGTACTCTACTATCGTTAAGTAAAATGGTACAGATAACGCAAACCCATAAAATGTATCAATATTTACCCCAAATAACATGCAAATAAGCGTAATCCCCATAATTAAACGGGACTTACCTGAATCATAGTAACTATTTTTTATAGCCACATATATTGCTCTTCCAAAAATCACGATATAGAAGGCTATAATTGGAACCCCTAATTGGATAATACTATACAGAAACCCAATATCCCCCAGAGCACCACCTCCCGTTGCTATACGTTGATCTACATTCAACAGTCCCGTACCCCATATCATATTTTTTGAATACATACTCATGTAGTAAGCAATCGCATTTAAACGGTAAGACGTAGAACCTCCATATTCCCCATTCGCTGTCGAAAAAGAATCTAAAAATTCGTTAAAAAATGGAAAATTAAATATAATGACAGCCGCAATAACGCCAAATATAAGCCAAAGCACTTTCTTTTTGTCCAATTTCCTTTGAGTATAAAACAGAACTATTAATACAATTGTTTTGTATACAATAGCAGAGCGTGCTTGCCATATGACCAATGCATATAAATAATTGATAATAATACCCACAGCACACCATCTTTTGGCGCTTTTGGTTTCCGCTTTGGATAATAAATAAAATGCAATTGGAATAACCAGAATATCCAAATTAGAGGGATTTATTCTATAGATACCGTTTCTGTACCCCATCTCCCCATAAATGAGATTAGGCCAAGGAAAAACACCTGTAAAATGCTCTGCAAAAGAGTTGACAGCCCGTGCAAGTGTGTCTATCGATGTCGCCACAGCCAAAAACTTCAATAGTTTCTCAAATCTCCAAATTCCCGATGTTAATAATGGAATAACGGCTATTGCAACTATTGGATAGATATATACTCTTAACAACGCTAATGCGTCATCCCATTTATAACCTTTTACAAGTACGGAGTTGTACCCATTTATCCAGGAAATGACAAGCAAGAGCATTTCAAACGCCAGGAATTTCATACTGCTCTTTTTTAGGTAATGTACACTTGCAATTATGCTGATACCTATCATAAAAAAGAACAGCACCATCCTGGTTTTTGGTACAAATGAATCCGCAAACAGTCTTGTTCCGCGAAAAACCATGAGGAAATAGCAAAGATGCATTAACACCAAAATTTCAATGATAATCTTTGAAATCGACCCTACTCTTATCTTCAACTCCATAACACAATCTCCATTCGTTAGCCATTTTTCGCCCCGAAGAACCTATCTTCCAACTTTCCGGATATCGCCCAATCAAGAAATCAATATGCCTTTTTATCCCTAAGTCCAACTTTTTCATATTAAACTATCTCTTTTATTTTTCAAACAGCTTATGTTCTATATTCTCACCTATAACTCTTGCCGGAACACCTCCAACAACGGCATTCTCTGGCACGTCTTTCACGACAGCTGCATTTGATGCAATAATTGCGTTATCCCCGACAGTAATGTTTCCGACAACTTTGGCCCCCGCTGAAACTCTGACTCCATTACCGATTACAACTGGTTCAGAGTCAAATGTATAACCGATGGTTACCTGCTGATTTATCCAACAATCATCACCAACGCTTTTGGCACTAATTACAGTTGCGAAACCATGCTGAATATACAATCTATGGCCAATGTTTCTGGTATTAATATACAAGGTATCCATGGGAGGAAACAGAGTTCTTAAAATATATCTGCGTAATCCACCCCTATATAACCGATTTAACAAAAGATTGCGAAATTCCTTTATCTCAAGCATTAAGCCCGAGAATAAATCAAATTGCTTTTTTTCGACTCGCTTTGCACACTTTCCCCAGTGCCAAATATCTTCCAGAATAATCTCCTTCACCGCAACAGGAGTTGAAAATACACATAAATACGCAGGCAATAGTCTCCACAAATTTAATATTTGAATAATACGTTTTTTTACACTCATTTTACTTTCCTCCTGGATCGTAGGTTTCAGGTGTGTAATGAATTACCCGCGTTCCACTATTTTCAAACTCAAACGGAATATACATTAAATCACGCATTGCCCAACGAACAGAATCCTGAAAATCTGGCTGTACATAAAATACAAGGAATCCTCCACCTCCTGCACCGAGCAATTTTCCCCCCAATGCACCGGCATCCACGCCTTTTGCATAAAGTTCATCGATGCTATTTGTAGAAACAGCTACTCCAGTTTGACGCTTGAGTTTCCAAGTATGATCTAACAATCTGCCAAAATCATCTAAATCCCGTTCTTTATCCGTCAAAACTTTCTCAGCATCATCAACCAAAGCCAACATTTCTTTAAGCTGTATTGTCCTGTTTTTTTTACCAGTTACATTTGCTTTCTGTACATCCGATGAGAAGCGTGTAAATCCCGTAAAGAACATCATCAGGTTCTGATTCAGCCGGCTCTTTCGTTCCGGAGAAATAATAATCGGCAATACCTCATAGCCATGCGCATTAAAGTTAATCCGATTAAAACCGCCAAAGGCCGCCGCAATCTGATCCTGCCAGCCACCTGCCTCATTGCAAAGCACTCTCTCCAAATAAATTGCTTCGTCTGCCAGTTTCTTCTTGTCTGCGTATTTTCCCTTTAATGCATAAAAGGCATTCAACATTCCAACTGCAAAGGAAGAACTTGTCCCAAGACCGGAACGTGCCGGAAGGTCGGCCTCATAGGTAAGACGAATCTCATGCATATCCAGCATCTTTATAGCATTACGAATTGCCGGATGCTGAATATCATCGATGCTGGACACCTTTTCGATTTTTGAATAAGTAAGCTCCGTTGACCAATCAAAAAATCTAGGAAGATGCCTTACATTTACATAACAGTACTTATCAAACGTTGTCGAGAGTACAGCCCCGCCATTTTCCCTGAAATATTCTTCCATGTCCGTTCCGCCTCCAAAAAATGACATACGGAATGGTGTCTTTGTAATAATCATAGTTTTTTATCCCTTCACTACAATCACAGCGTTTTTCTCCAATAGTCCAGCATATCTGCAATTGTCCGCCTCATCTCAATTTTCTGGCTCCATCCAGTATCCCGCTTCAATTTATCAACATTTCCGATAATGATTTTTTCATCAGTCGGACGAAGCAATTTTGGATCAATCTTGATTGTAAATTTTTGGCCAATCTGTTCTTCTATCATTGCAACAATGTCTTTTATCTGATAGCAGTGCTCTGAAGAAAGGTTATAGACCTCACCGGCCTGTCCTCTCTCTGCCAGCAACATAAGACCATTAACAAGATCACGCTGATCCATGATTGCGCGTCTGGTTTCGAGATTTCCTACACGCAATTCAAAGATACCGGAACGTTCTGCCAAAATTGCTCTTTTTGTAAAATCAGAAGTTACATCATTTACTTTCCTTGTTCCGGTAGAATTAAAAATACGAACGCGGATGCATCGGATATTGTCATTCATAAAATACTGGAATGACAGAAGATCCTGTCCAACTTTGCTGCATCCATATGGATGCAGCGGTTTTAACTCTGCTGTTTCTTTCACATACGGATCTTCCAGTTCATTTAAGGTTTGCCCATACTCTGCGCTGGAGCATGCAACAACCACTATTGGATCATAATCCGGGCTGGTCTGACGGACAAATTTTACTGCTTCATATACATTGATAGTACCGTTTATATTCGTTTCCATCGTTGCTTGCGGATGAGTCCACGATACGGTTGGGTAACTCTGCGCTGCAAGATGGTAAATCTGATCCGGCTGGAACTTTGAAATCACACGCTGTACCGCCTGGTAATAGCGAACATCACACTCTTCCATTCGGATAGACGGGTCAATTTCCATAATGTCTGTTGTCGGCTTATAATATGTACCTAATACATCATGTCCTTGGTCGTGTAAAAGCTCCACCATATGGGAACCGACCATACCGCCGGCGCCTGTAACTAGCACTTTCAATTCTTCTCCCCCTTAATTTGAAGCATTTCAATAAATGCTTCTTTTGTTTTGTCATATGAAAATTTATCAATAAATATTTTGTATAATTCCGGATAAAACTTCTGAATTTCCTTTTCTGACAACGCATTGATTGTTTTAATCCAATCACCTGCTGTCTCACAGTTAAAAATCACCTTATTTCTAACTGTGTCGTCCATCTCCTCCCAAAATCCTGCAAGACTTTCATCATTCCCCACAAAACATTTTCCAAGAGAAATTGCTTCGATTGATTTTGCTTTCATACCGCCTCCACTGAAAAGTGGAGCTATAAAAATGTCTGCATCATATAGGTACTGGAATACATCATCAACGGTTCCCAGCACATGAACTCTGGAATCATCCATTTCTGATCTTAAAATTTCCGTTCCTCGTCCAACAATATTTATCTGTATTTTATTGTTAAGACCCGGTATAACATTTTTGTAAAACCAGCGAATCCCCTCAAGGTTCGGATAATATTTAGAACCAACAAACAGCAATTTCTTTCTATCGCTGCCAGCTGACGGTTTCATTTCCAAAAATGTCTCATTTAAATCTACTTTATACGAAGAAAGCGGAATAATATAATTCGGTTTATTCTTATAGTATTTTTCATATAACTGTGCATCCCTTTTATTGAAAACAATATCTATATCTGAATATCTTTGTGAAAGCATTTCTTGTTTTATACCTATCTTGTTCTCTATCTTCCCAACCCAGTTGCTTTCTTTGCTCCATTGCCGATACAAGTCTGCATCAATATCATGGTAAAAACAGATAACTTTGATATTCGGATATTTTGTTTTTATTTTCTTTACCAAAGAGCCAAAATTAGAATTTTCTAAAAACACCAGTTCTGACTTGCTCTCGCCAATGATATTACAAATTTCGTTAATTATTTTATTGCTGATATACATTGTATTACCCTGAATCCATCTAAAAATTCTATCTAATGGATTTTTGTATTTTCCGTAGCAAATATATCTCAGCTTTCTTTCCTGGTTTCTAGGTCTTAAATCAATTGTATAAATATTATCTTCACCAAAAAGTTCTTCTAAAATGCTCCGATGAACTTTTGCTCCGATATTGGTTTCAAATCTTAATGAAATGTAAGTTATCATTTTAGCCCTCGCCCACTACTATTCTTCCGTCTAATATCTTTCAATGCTTCTTTAACCGGTCGCGGAATCGCTCTTATTATATTTAATTTTATTGCTCTTACTGGAAACATCTTTGCTATTCGATTCTTTTTTACATAGCTGGAAAACGCAATCGCAGCACTAACATTATAATTTTGACTTTCCTTATATTTCTCAAGAAAAACTGACCTATCAGGAGGCGCCACCGACGGCGTTTTCAACTGTTTCTCATACGTCAAAGGCTCATCTACTGGTCTTTCGTGGGATGCAATATGTACATTTTGTGTTAAAACAGTCCATAAACTTTTTCCCTGTTCAGTATTAATGAGAACACACGACACTTGATTTCTTTCATGGTCATATCCGCTCATCTTCCCAAGTCCATGATAATCTCCCAGCGTAATATCACCGCTTCGTTCGGCTCGTGCATAGATGCAGTTATAACAGCATTCTCTATATATCAGAGCATTATGATAGCCAATTTGGTATAAATCGTTATCACCAACATACTTTATGTATGTTGGTTTTTTGGAAAGCAAATTTGTCTGCTCAAAAATGCTTTCATGGCTTACATCATATATGGTGAAATCAAATTTGTCTGTCTTATAGCAAGGATCTCTAAAATACAGACTTTTCGCTTTTTTTCCTGTCTTCTTTTCAATCCAAGCTATATGATCCTTCAAGTACTTAGGCGGCGGCGTTCCGTGACAAACTAAATCAACTGTATATAATTTCCCAGAGACCTTTTGCATCTGCATATAATTTTTAACACCTGCCACCTGGCAGGGGAGGCCAATAAATAGAACTGCTTCACCAGACTTTAATAATGTGCAGATTTTCTTATATATATCATCCATATAACTAAACGTATATTTAGAATTTTTGAACTTATGTATATCCGCCTCCTGTGAACCAATTAAGAAATGGGCTTCATTATATTCATTCATAAGCACGCCTGCAAAATGCATTTTTTGTTCCACAGCATAGCTATATAATTCAGAAGCAATTCCTCCTGAAGCTGCTGTGGAATGCATCTTCTCATTCAAGCTCCATGCTGCATACGCCTGTAACGGTCGGTTTAACTCTGTTCTCCTATTATTCGGACATACATTGGAGCATCGGCCACAATTCACGCACATCTTTTCATTAATTTCCATGTGCCATGAACCGTCTATGTTCTCTTGCCGATAAATTGCATTCTGAGTACACAGATTTTCGCAAGCGCCACAGGCTGTACATTTATCCTTATCGCATAAGCTGCGCATTTTCCCATTCTCCTATCTTAAATACTCCCGTAAAATCTCCCACGATTCACTCCTCTTTTGTTCAATCGCATTATCAATATAAACATAATCAATAGGCACATCATAATTCAGATTTTGTGTCTTTCCTTCTCGATTTTCAATATGCAATTCTTTACATAAAGAGAGCATTCGGGATGTATTGCCACGATTGTAGTAGAACACATTTCGATGAAAATATAATGCAAATAATAATCCATGATATGATGCTGAAAAAACGGTATCTGCATGTAGAATCAGTGAAATCCATTGTTGAATGGATACCGGTTTCAATATCCTTAAATTTTCTATTGGCTTTACATGATTAAAATCGATATAATATGCTATCATCTTATGTTTCTTTGCATATGCAATACCATCACGAATATTAGCTTTATCTTTTGTTGTGAGATAAATCAAAACATACTTGTCTTTTGGTGCATACTCATCATCGGATAACTCCCTCCAATATGTATTCGGCCATAGCATCGTTGGATCACATGTAACCGGAACTTTTTTTCCTAATAATTCTTCAACCCATTCCGACGCCTGTTCCTCCCTAACACTAATTGAGTCAAATTTTTCCAATAGCGATTTAATCTTTGGCTTATCATTTTCATTCCATGCTGTACCGATAGAAGAAGAAAATGCATACTTTCTTTTATCAGACTTAACAAAATCGAGAAAATATGTGTAATCATGCCCCGTTATATTCATTCCCCAAACAATATCGCTTCCAACTATAAAAATATCATATCGATTATTTACATTTACGATAGTTTCAATGTTATATCGCGGACTCAGTTTCATTTGTTCTTTAATAAATGTATGAAAACTAATTTTCTTCTTGTGTAACATCGGATGCCATAATACAAATTTGAAAAACCCCTTTATGGTTCGCACACTTTTCAGCGGATACGTTGTTTCTCTGTCTTCAATTGCTTTACATGTATAATTAATAATTTCCACATTGCCACATATTTGCTTAACCGCATTATATGTAGCATATGTCTGTAATAAAGAGCCATAGTTTACTGTATCATGTATTGTAAGCATTCCGATTCTTTTCAACTTTTCTATTCTCCCCAATAATTATTTCGCATATTTCATATAAAGACTCTCATACTGTGCAATAAATTCCGAACTGTCATATTGTTTTGCATTTCTAGCCGAATTGCACCCCATTTCATAACGCAGCTTGTGATTTAACACGAGTTTTACCATTTCATTAGCCAGTCTGTGTCCGTCTTTTGGTGGTATCAGGATTCCATTGTCTGTAACAATATCCGCCACACCACCAACATTTGTTGATATAATAGGAAGTCCCGCAGCCATAGCTTCTAAAATTGATAGCGGCAATCCCTCATAATCTGACGACAAGACAAATATATCTGCTTTAGCCAGATACTCGTTTACATTATGAACATTCCCTGCAAGAAAAACATTCTCTCTAATTCCCAATATTTCAATCTTTTTTTCTAATTCACTGCGTAGTTCTCCATCACCAACGAATACCAAATTAATATCAGGAGCTTGATTTTTAGCTTCAGCAAATGCTTCCAATAAAAGTGTCTGATTTTTTTGCTTCATAAACCGAGCTACATTGATAAATGTAATATTCTTTTTTTCAGAATACTTTCTTTCGGTATAAAATTTTGAGATTTCAACCGGATTATAAACTCTTTCTATTCTCTTTAACTCTTTTGAATAAAGTTCTTTCATTTCCTTTTCTACAATATGAGAAATTGCCACGGGAACGGCCTTGTTGATTTGATAAAGCCATGCGATCAGCTTTTTATATTTATCTTTGAACTCATTGACTGGTTTATTATGAATCGTATGCAAAAGTTTTATATGGTGCGTCAACAAATATGGCACGCAAAAAGCGAATACATACATATTCGAGTGAATTAAATCCGGCCTAAATGCTTGAAGTTCGCTATTAACATTAAAAAAAACCTTCCAGATTTTTACCTTACCCTTCATTGCATAGGCAATCTGCACTCCAGAATCTTCAAGTAAACTCTGAACATGGGTATCCATAGGCGCCGCAAGAGAGACTACCAACATATCAAACTTATCTTTATCAATGTATTTTGCCAAATGCGCCACCATATTTTCCGTTCCTCCGATACTAAAAGACGGAAGAAGTACTGCTATTTTCTTTTTACTCATCCCTTGTTCTGTTCCCCACTTATATTTACAATATACTTATGTATGTTCAAAACACTCTTAACATTTTTTGTATCCTCACGGTTTCCCATGATGACACCAAGAAATTTATGTCCGCCAGAAAGAACTTCATGCATAGCATTGATTCCAAACAGCTTTTTCCCATATAATCCCCGGTCAACACCATATTCTGGTCTCATTCGATATACGATATCAGGATAATTCTCTACCTTTTCTCCTTCGTAAATTTCCTCGCGCCGTTTCACCCAAATCATTACCGACTGGTCATGATCCTTGAGCAGAAGTAACCCATCAATAATCTTCTGACGCATTGCCTCATATTCCTCAACAGAAGCAAATTCAGAGCGTGTAACCATAATACCGCCAAACGGATTACATCCATCAAATTTAGGTGCATATATTTTCTGCTTCTTATCCGAAAACACATAGTCTGCATTCTTTACCTTATGTGCTAACTTAAACTGTTTAAAAAACTTTGTTCCTGCTTCGACGATAAAAAAAGTCGCAAGAATCTTAAGCATAGAATTTTTTGCATATTCTATCGTTCTTTTTTTCTTACCTTTGTCTTTAATCATTCCCTGACTGATCAGCCACTGATTGATATAAAATGTTTTCTCGCATCGCCTACCATGTCCATGATCACTAATAACGACAACATTATAATTTTTATCGTACTCCTCCATTAGCCTTTTGACATTTTTCTCCATGAGCTGATACATCTCAAGGATTGCATTCTGAAGTTTATTTTTTCCCGGATAAGTCCTGTCTCCCGGATCCGTATACCGCCACAGAAAATGCTGCATTCGATCCGGAGTTGTGACACCCAGAAAAGCGAAATCGTAAACATCCTTTTGAAAATACTTATGGAAAGTATCAAACTGCTTTTGTGAAAGTTCCATTGTTTCCTGAAAGAACCTCGACATTTCCTTATCCGTCGGATGGTCAACCATACCGCCAATAGAAGGCATGCTCTTCATATCGACTAAATCAGGGCGATTTGTACTGACACCACCACCCTCAAATACAGGCCCACAAATCATTAACCCATTCACATCCCATGCTGGATACGCCATAAAAGGATTGAATATAAAGACTTTTTTCCCTTCTTTACTAAGCACATCCCAAAAAGAATGGCCTTGAATGACAGAATAATCCCCCTTTATTTTGTTTTTAAAGTCAAGATAATCAATGGATTCAAGAACCCCATGCTCAGCGGGATTGAGTCCGGTATAAATTGTTGTCCAGGAAGGAATCGAATCGGCAGGAACTACCGATTCTAATGGACATAATTTTTTATTCTCATAAAGTTTTTTATAAAAAGGAAATTGTTTCAGATTTTTCTCTATATATTCATAGTCAAGGCCATCTAGTATGACCATAATTGTTTTCTTTTTTGCATCCAATACTATATTCCTCCTCAATAACAATGTTCTGTTAATCTCAAGATAATTCCTTTAATTCTGGAATTTACTTCTGAGAAAGTAGTCTCGCCATTGACTATAATCCAATTGTCCTCCTCCGATAAACACTCATAAACAGCATATCTTCTATTTAAATAATCCATATTAGGAATATCATTTTTTCTCATGTAACAAGTTTCGGGTGAAACACGGATATAAACAAAGTAATCTATCTTGGGAAACAGAAATTTATGTTTCCCAATTTCTTGGCGGATTTTTTCCGGCGAATACCCAAAGTTAATTCCTTGATCAACGAATAAGTCAAGGTAAAATCGGTCAAAAATAATGTCCTTTCCAGTTAGTATGAACGGCATAATCTTTATGTAAAATTGAAAAAAATAGTCAATTAACGCCAGAAACATCCAAATGCGTCGAATTATGGGCTTACCGAAAATTTTCTCTTTTAATCCGGACTTTGCATTGTAATCCGCATTTAATTCAGCTTGCCTCTCTCCACTTTTTCCGTCAACCTGAATCCATATATCAACGCTTTTATTCTTTCCAGACACTCTCTTCTCCATTAATATGTAAGCTGGTTTCAAGAGTGTAGGCTTCCATCGAACCCAAACAAATTTATACCTTGAATAATCCGGATCCTGCTTCATTTTATCTATATTTGCAGATTTGCCAGAACCATCCAGTCCTATCAATGCAATTCTTTTACCCATGAATCTCATCTCCTGCTTCTATCATTCTTTGAAGCTTATCAACAGAATGTCTCCAGTCGTACTCTAGCACTGCTTGTCTATTATTAACCTCTGCTTTAGATATCATCGTTTCTAATGCTTCATTTAAGGAATTTGAACTTAAATCAGCTGTAAACAGAAAACCTTCTTGCCCTATAAAGGATGCTAATTCCCCATATTCCGTTGTCACAATTGGCAAATTGCAGGAAGCTGCCTCTAGTACCGACAAAGGAATGTCTATGCAATTTTCAATCTCCTGTACCGGAAATAGATACACATCTGCCAGCTGATAAACCTCCTGAACATTTCTCAAATAAGTGTCAATAATGGTTACATTTCCCCGTATTTCGAGCATAGTCCTAATGGACGCATCTTTCTCAGCTTCCGTAACTGAACTTACCACTAAAATAATGTGATACCGCTCATCAATCCCAACCAATTTATCCACATTCCGGCTGCCTTTTAAATGCCCTACATGAAGGACCACTTTTTTTTCTGCCGGAATATAATATTTTTCGCGCAAAATCTGTTTCTTCTCCTGATTAACTGGAGTAAATTTATCCGTATCAATACCTGTTTTCAAATAAAATGCCCGTTTTCCTACAATCTTCTTGTAAAATTGATAGGATTCCTGAGACAGCGCTATCACCTTGGCTCCGCTTGCTTTTAGAAGAATTTTTCCCAAAGGATTCATGTGGAATCGCAGAACAAACAAAACAGCCGCTTTCCTTTTCGATAACAGTGAAAGGATAAAAGTACGTAAACAGCTTGCTGTTGTATTAGATGCAAAGGGAATATAGAGTATTGGTTCCTTTTTCCTGTTTAGCAGCTCCCATAACTCCTTGTTTAAAAAAAATTTGTTCAAAGACATGTAGTTATCTGAATCATCAGATCTACGACTAAAAGAAACGATGGTTGTATTCGGTTCTGCTTTCTTTAATCTTTTTGCAAGACTGTTTGCTACCTTCAAACAGCCCTCGTCTATTTTATTTGTTAAGCAATCAGATAATACAACCATATTTTCTCCTTTTACCTACTTAATTCAAAATATTCTGACGTTTTATCCATGCTTCTACATGGCATGAAAGCTCATAGTTTACCTCTTCATCTGCTCTGCAATATCCGCTTCCACAATCTCTTCACCGGTCTTGCCCTTGAGCTGCTCACGGCTGCTTTCACTCAACCCATCCTTGATCGTTGCGCACATATCACAAGTGCTGCACTTATCCAACTCTTCTTTAGTGATCTTACCCTCCCGGTAATCCCGCACACTCCTATTCTCATACATGGAGTACGGATGCCTGCTGAACAGCGCCTTTACTTTATGAATTACAACCCAAGTCGCAGGCTTCCAGATATACTTATGCATTGCCGGACTTACAGAACCAATCATCCAGCAGTCACGGTCGCAGCAGCGAACCTTCTTACGTACCATCTCCGCCTCTGGACTGTTCCACAGTTCGTCCCAGTTCTGACGGTTCAGATTACCCATGACCTCTTTATCCTTAGTACCATTACAAGGCATAACATCACCGTACGGATCAATGAAAAAGGTATCAAAGCTCATGTCGCAAGGCAACAATCGCTTCTGGCCGTAGATGTAGTTAATTAGGCCGTGGTTAAAATAAGCCCTGAACCACTTCTTCGGACTATTACTCCTAAGTAGCTGATTAACCAGATCTTCAAAGTTCTTCGCAACCATCGGGCGATCATGAATGATGTTCTTCGCTTCTACAAAGTAGAAACTGTTATGTAAGCTGGCTGTTGCAAACTCCATGCCCATCTCATCTGAAATTTTATAAAGCGGCACAAGATCAGGAGCATTCTTGTCCTGTACCGTCATACCAAAACCGACGTCCTTCATTCCCATCTCGCGCAGCTTTTTTAAAGTGCCGTAGCCACGCTGATAGCCATTCTGCAAACCTCGGATTTCATTATTGGTCTTCTCCAAACCCTCGATAGAGATACGAATGCCGATCTGGGGGAATTCCTTGCAGAGATCCACGATTCGATCCGTAAAGAAACCATTTGTGGAGATTACAATACGATCAGACTTCTTATACAGTTCCCGCACAATATCTTTTAAGTCAGTACGGATAAACGGCTCACCACCGGTGATATTCGTAAAATACATCTTCGGCAGCTTCTTGAGCGTCTCTATATTAATCTCTTCTTCCGGTTTGGAAGGAGCTTTATATCGATTGCACATAGAGCAACGAGCGTTGCAGCGGTAAGTGACGATGACCGTACCATTCAGTTTTTTCTCGTTATTATTTTTCTTTGCCATCGTTTTATCTCCCTTTATAACAGTAGCTTTCATATTACTTGTGCTCTTTGCAGTATTTACATTCTTTTCTGTATCAGCTCCCTGAACAGCCCCCACAGTTTTCGCAGCCCCAGCTGGTTTCTTCTTTCCTCTATAAATCTGCATCAGCTTTTCGGTATATTCTTCAATATCATCAAATTGAATATCCTTGCAGTTCCGGCTGTAGGTATCTGCCAGTTTCTTATCAGCCCACAGCTTCTGGATTTTCTCTTTCAATTCACTCGCACTGCCGCTCTCGAATAACTCGCCGGTCTTTCCAACCTCAATTAGTTCCGGAATTCCGCCAATGTTTGCGCCCAGAACCGGCGTGCCATACATCTGACTCTCCATCACAGAGAACGGGCAGTTCTCATACCACTCAGACGGATAGATAGAAAACCCTGCTTCCCGGATTAGTTTCTCCAATGCTGCTCCAGTCTGAAATCCTACATTTTTGATATTCGGAATCCCATTAATTTCTTTTTCCAATGGGCCTGAACCGGCAAAGATAAACTGTACATCCGGCAGTTCCCGGCATACTCTGATCAGTGTGTTGATACCTTTCTCTTTTGAAAATCTGCCAAAATACAGAACATACTCCTTCTTCTGAACATCTTTCCACTCCATCCTGTCCACGAAATTATGGAGCGCAACTGTCTTTTTGGCAAACACCGGATTGCTGTTCATTTTTGTTTTCAAAAATTCGGAACAACAGATTATAGAATCAATGTACTTATAAACGCCATTCAGCTTCCAAAATTCAGCTTCCATTGTTCCGATTGCACTCTTCGCTGTACTTTCATGGATACATTTTCCCTTGGTGCAGTTCAGGAAATGCCCTCCAAGGCATTTCTCACAGTTTTCACCTGTATTCGGGTTATTGCACATATGGTTTGGACATACCAGCTGGTAGTCATGTGCCGTGAAAATAATCCGACATTTGTTGCCCTCTCTGCGCCATTTCTGAACTTCAAGGATGATGCTGGGTGTCAACTGGTAATTAAAATTGTTGAGATGCAAAATCTGCGGCTTGAAATCCTCCAGCACCAAACGCAGCTTCTTCCGCGCTTCCGAAGAATAAATCGTCTTAATCGGATAAGTCAGTTTGGACAGCTTGCTTCCACCGTGAAAATCCATATCCGATGTATAAGCGTTCACCGCATTCCCTACGCAGCGCCCCTCATGCTCCATCCCGAAATACTGAACTTCGTGCCCCTGGCTTTTTAAGTAATCTCCCAATTTAAATATGTAGGTCTCTGATCCGCCGTTGGGATAGAGAAACTTGTTGATCATCAATACCCGCATTTTTGTCTTCCTCTTATAAGCCTTTTTATTGTATCCATCATCTCATCTGTTTTTGATATAATTTCAGCGTCTGCTTTACCACATCATCCCAACTGTATTTTTTACAGATAAAGCCAGCCGATCCGGCTTTCAGCTTCTTCACTTCTTCCGGATAATCACATGCAAACTGCAGTTTGTCCTTCAAATCACTGACATCTGATTTCTTAAAAGCCAGCGCCTTATCCTCCACCACCTCTGTACACTCCGCGATATCCGAGGCCAGACAGCAGTTTCCATAGCTCATTGCCTCCAGCAGACTCAGGGGCATCCCCTCCAGATCAGACGGCAGACAGTATACATACGCATTACTGTACAGCTCATCCAGCGTCTGTCCCTGTATAAATCCGGTGAAGATTATACGGTCATCACCTACTGTCAATTCCTTCAATTCCTGCATAAAAGCATTTGTATCGGAACTTCCCCCGGCGATTACCAGCTTCTTACCGGTGTCCACCTGCCGGAACGCCTTTATCAGGTAACGGAGTCCTTTCTCCGGAACCAAACGTCCAAGGAATAATATATATGAATCTTTTTCAAGTCCAAATTTCTCTGTAATTAATTTTGCCTGTCTGATCTCCGGTCGGTTCACTCCGTTGGGGATAAATCGTGTCTTTCGCCCGTAGGTCTGTTTGAAATAGTCCTGTATACCTTTGCTCAGAACAACGATTTCATCTGCATATCTGACGGCGTTTTTTTCACCCATCAAAATACATTTACTCGCGATTCCGCCCCACTTGGACCTGGCATGATCCAGGCCGTGTACTGTGACTACTACTTTTTTCCCAAATAGCTTCGGAATCCAGCAAAACAGCGCCGGTCCCTCCGCATGGATATGTACCACATCATATTTTCCAAAAGCACAGCACAGCGCCGCAAAGAATGAAGATGAAACTGCCGCCAGTCCTTTCCTCTCAATGGTAGGAACCGTTTTCAGGCGGATGCCCTCATATTCACTTTTTGTTTCCGCATCGTATTCTGCTCCGCTGACGTGATGACCTGCACGGTTATAACAGGTAACTTGATAGCCCTCCCGCACCATCCGTTTCGCCAATTCCTCCACAACGATCTCAATTCCACCCTCGCGGGAAGGTACTCGCTTGTGGCCGAACATCCCTACCTTTAGTTTCTTTTCCAATTTCATCCTTCCCCATTCATTGCCCTTGCTTGCCAGATTTACTTAAGTACCCCTAATAAGTTTCCTATTGTCAAATTCATTTTTAGGTGGAGTGCTTTCTATGACATATATTTTTCTTTATGCTCATCCTGCTTTCTAGATTTCCCTTTTAATTTTTCAACCTCATCCAGAATGAATTTCACTGACAAATGCCCTCGGGAATTCCACGTTTTTATCCATCGAATCCCCAAGGACACCCACCGGAACATCCTTCTCCACTCTTACTTATTCTTATACACCACCGTAAACGCCGTATCGCTCCCCAGCGTCACCGTCACCTGTTTTGTCGCATAATCAATCGCTGCAGGAGCCATAAACTCCCACTTTTTCGTCACTGTATTATAATAGAGCAGCTGCACATCATTCAGTCCTTCCACCAGATTCGGCACATATAAACTGACGGTAACTTTTTCCTCTAATTTTGTCTGAGTGGCAGCATCTGTCACCACAAGTGTCTGAACCGGAATTAATGGGTTATAGCCAACTGTCTCCGGCGTGCCGATAGCGCGGTAGAGCGGAGTTGTTCCCGAGTTAATTGTGTTAATCGTCTCTACAACCGTCTGGGAAAAGCTCTCCTTCACTTCCTCATTGGACGCAAAACGGACTTCCGTATTTCCGACTGTAATGGAATTGCCGGCTGAACCGCCGCCTGCGGTTCCACCTGTCGCCGTTCCGCCTGTTGTCGATCCGCCTACTAAACCTCCGCTTCCGGTCGCTGCTCCTGTAATTCCTGTGCCTTCGCTGCCAGTCTTATCAAGCGGCTTTGAACTCGCATTACTGTCATCCCGATCTTTTGACGGCGTCACCACCGGCTTTGTATTCGGGCTTGGATTTACCGCTCCCTGGGCCGCCAACGGCTGTGCCGTCATCATTGCTGCCAAAATAAAACCAATATACCTTTTTTTCATAACAAAACTCCTTTCTAATCTGCTTTAACCGAACATTCCAACTTTAATTCTCAAGACTTTATTTCTTTATAAAACATCTGAATTACGAGTTCTTTTAATTTTTCTTCATCCGGATGGAATTCCTCATATAAGTCCGTCTGGACCGCTTCCCCCGGCAGGGCGATAAAATCTCCGTCATTCATGACCTGAGGGCTGTTTAATACCGCCAGGGCCATATCCATATACTGATCCTTGGCCATATCGGTAATCATATATTTTCCCACATCATCCATCAGCCTGACAATCAACTGGTCATCTTCTTTAGCTCTGCGCTTAGCCGTTTCAAGATACGATTTTATGTATCCCTTCTGACGCTCCAGCCGTGTCAGCGCCGTCTGATGCTGATTGATATCTCGGTAGCGGATGTAATGTTCCGCCTGCTCTCCTTTTAACAGAACCGTCTCTCCCATGGCAAACTCCGGATACTTTTCGGCCAGGGCTTCGTCTTCTATCAGAACCTCTACACCTCCGATTTCATCATTCAGAATTTGAACCATACTGATATTTGTTGCAAAATAGCTATCTATCTTCAGGCCGAACATCAAATCTGAAACCGCCTCTGTCATAAGCTCACAGCTTTGCTCCCTTCCATCTCCGTAGGCGTAGGCTAAGGCTAAATGCTGAACATCTTTTCCCAGTTCATTTCCGAAATAATCAAATAATGTAATTTCCGTCATGGTATCCCTGGGAATCATCAGGATTTGCACTGTATCCGTGGCTGCATTTTGAGCCACAAGAAATATACCGTCTGCCTGTCCTCCCTCGCCTGAAACCTGGTGGCGCTCCATCTCACCTGTCGTGTCAACGCCAAGGCAGAGGATTGCGCGCATTGCCGTATTCCGCCTGTATTTCTTCCCGTTGTATTCCAAAACATTTTTCGCCGGTGAACCGATAGCTTCAACAGCTCTCCCATTTTCCTGTTCCAGAATCCGTGCCTCGGTATCCTGCCGTTGCCGGTACATCCCCCAGCTAAACCAGAAAAACCATATGAGAAAGAAGGCACCTGCGGCCGCAAAGAAAGGGAGTGCGCCCTTCCATCTGCTACTATTTCTTCTATTGCTTCTATTTCTTCCACCTCTTCCGTCTCTTCTCCCCATCAGGACGCCCCCTTCTGGAACAGAACCACATACACGGTCTGGAAGAGCAGCTTAATATCCAGCCAGAACGACCAATTATCTATGTATTCCAGATCCAGATTTACAATTTCCTCGAAATCACTGACCGAGTTTCTCCCGCTGACCTGCCACATCCCCGTAATTCCCGGTTTCAGGCTGAGGCGCCTCTTATGGCGTTCTGAATATTTAACAAATTCATCCTCCGTCGGAGGCCGTGTTCCAACCAGGCTCATGTCCCCCGCAAGGACGTTAAAGAACTGCGGAAATTCATCCAGGCTGGTCTTGCGTATAAATTTACCAACTCTGGTGATCCTGGGGTCATCCTTAATTTTAAACATCAGGCCGTTCATCTCATTCTTCGCCATCAGCTCTTTCTTTCGCTCCTCCGCATCCATATACATGGAACGGAATTTATAGATGGTAAAACGGCGTCCGTTTTTCCCAATCCTGGTCTGCTTAAATATCACAGGCCCCGGCGACTCCAGATATATCATCGGCGCAATGACAATTCCGATCAGAATGGTCAGAATAACGCCGGCCAGCCCGCCGGCAATGTCCACCGCCCGTTTTAAAATCAGCTCCGCAGGCTCGAATATTCTGGGACTGTAGGTAAGGACATTGTAAATTCCAAACTCTTCAACTGCCTTCTCCTCACGGCCGAGACAGAAGGTATTCGTTGTCACATGGGTGACAATTCCCAGATTCTCCATATATAGAATCAGCTCAATCAGCCACTGCCTTCTCGACTGCGGCATACTCACGAGGGCCTCGTCAATTGCCTCCCTCATCAGAAACTCTTCAAGGCATTTTTCCGATGATTCCATATAACTTCCGTTTTTCCCACGGAGAATGCGGTTTATCTCCACATGCAGACTGCCTTTATCACGGTGGCCGCTGATAACCACAAGCGCTACGGCCTCGTAATCATACATATAAGAGCTAACATATTTATGCATCATTTTCATCGCATTTTCCTCATTGGCAAAAAGGATTAGCTTCTTTCTGTTTTCTGTTTTCCTATAATAATCATAGAGAAAAGACTTCAGCAAAAAATGGGCCGTATACATAAATGCAGTGTTTACAATGAAGAAAATAAGATAGAACGAGCGCGGAAACTTCGTTCCCACCTTGAATAAATACAGCAGCAGCGCCAGCCCTAAGGCCATCTGAAAATTGACTTTACAAACGACTTCCAGTTCATTCCAATTATTCCGTTTCATCAGTGGCTTCTTTACCTGATAAAACAGGGTGACAAGAAAGTATATACATATCACCAGAACACACCGGTACCACAGTTCTGACGGCGTAATTCCCGGAAGGGCGCCCTCTCTGAGAAGCGATGTCACAATATAGGAAAAAATAACCATCAGTGTATCTAAAACCATATAAAATGCACGGTTTCTGACAATCATACTTTGTTCCTCTGATTTCTTTTGTTTATCCTGCAGGAACGTCCCGCCGGTTTTTCAGCACAGTTTTGGGGCCTGCTTCTTTTCATTTCTTATTTTCACGGCCGTAACCATAACCATATACGTAATGATATCTCCCGTATTTTCCGTAATACCGGTAATATCCCTGCACCTGCATATTGACACGGTTCAAAACCGTTCCCAGAATCCGGCAGCCGCTGCGTTCCAACTGTCTCTTCACCTTTTGGAGAACTCTGTAGCTGACACCCCCGCTCTCCACCACCATAATTGCCCCATCACAGTGACCGGCCACAATTGCTCCGTCTATGATGGTGCTCATCGGCGGCGTGTCTATAATGACATAGGCATATTCCTCCCTTGCATGGTCGATCAGTTTTTTAAACAACGGTTCTTCCAGTAGTTCCGCCGGGTTGGGCGAAAGGGGGCCGGAAAAAATAACGTCCAGATTCGGTATATTGGTCGTATAAATCACTTCCTCCAGCTTTTTCTGTCCGCTCAGATACTGGGACAGCCCCTCAATCTTCCGGTCCAGCTTATATCTGGTCACCAAAACGGATTTTCTGACATCCGCATCAATTAAAAGTACTCTATTATCAATCTGGGCCAGTGAGGAGGCCAATGAAAATGATATCTCACTCTTACCCTCATTCGGCACCGCGCTGGTCAGCATGATGACCTGTAAATTCGTACCTGAAAATTGAATATTCGTTCTCAGGGTTTTAATCGCCTCTTCGTACTGGTAATCCTCTTTCTGATCACGCATCAAGCTGATTTCCTTACCCATTTCGTCTCTCCTTACCGATTTTTCTAACTGTTTTCGGTTTTATCTTTCAAAGCCGCTGCCGGTATCTCCTGGTCTGTTTTTTCAGGCTGCCTTGTCTCCTCCGGCGTTTTGCGTGTAATTTCCGTCTTTTTCCTGGAGCCGCGCTTCCCGGACACTTTTTTCTTTCTTCCAAAGAACCGGCCTGAAGAGCTGCTTCTTTCCACTTTCGAATCCTTCCGCTCCGGAACAACAGCCAATACCGGAAGCTCCAAATATTTGAAGACGTCCTCCTCCGATCTGATTGTGTCGTTCATGATAACACTCAATGTAATAACGCCACAGGCCAGAACCAGCATCACCAGGCCGCCGACTGCCGCATTCTTTTTCACATTCGGACTGGTCTGCACCGTCGCTACCATACCGTCCTCAATCAGCTTGGGCGGCGTCATCTCCATAATTTCTCCGATATAGTCTGAGGCAGCATTGGCTATCTCATCTACAATCGCTTTTGCCATATAAGGATTTGGATCCGTCACAGTCAAATACAGGATTCGCGTGTCCTTCGGATTTTCTAATTTCAGCTTTTCCGCCAGCTGCCTGTAAGTGATATCCAGATTCAATGTGTTGATTACTTCCTGCATAACCGGCCTGCTGCCAATCAGTTCCTTATAATCCTGGGTGAGCTGCGTTCCCATCTGCAGATCCGCCAGCGAGGTCAGTGTAGTTTCTTTTGACAAAACATAGATTTTTGCCTCCGAAATATACTGTGGTGTCAAAAGATAGTAGCTGTATGCCCCTGCCGCCCCGGTTCCAAGAACGGCCGCCAATAATATCCACCAGATTCTCCGTTTGAACTCGTAAAATAATTCCCGAAAGTCAATCACTATTTCATCATCATCAAGATGTTGGTGCGTAATCTTTTCCATGTCCTATTCCTTTTTCCTCTTTTGTTTTAACCATATTTATATCCGTAAACCGTCCAGAAGTTTCCCAGGGTTTTCTATCGTAAGCTCTCTGATGCGTTCCTCTCCCGCTCTCTTTCTCAGCCACGCTATTGTCATTTCGCAGTCCGGTGTTCTGACATCCGCTCCATGCATATCGGTGCTTAGAAAGTGAAAGTTGTCCTCCAGTACCATTTTCCGGCACCAGCGCCTGTCGGAATAATTCTTTCCTGTTTCCAAGCTCTGATAATTCATCTGCATACGGACCCCGGCCGCCGCCAGTTCCTCCAGCCTCCCATTCTTTCTCAGGCAAAAATAGCGCTCCGCATGGGCAAGCACAGGAATGTAACCGGCAAATATCATTCTCCGCATCGCCAATTCCAATCTGCTGTAAACAACGGACGGCAAAAATTCGATTAATACATATCTTGTTCCAGCCAGAGGTATCACTTTCTTTTCAAGCAAAAACTCCTCAATTTCATAAAAATGCATAATTTCCTGTCCGGGATAAATTCTCAGCCCGGGAGTCAGGGTATCGGCCTCAGCCTGAACTGCGCTAACCAGCTCATAAATCTGTCTGACTTCCGGCTCATAGTGCCTGCGAAAATAATGCGGAGTGGCAATAATACTGCGCATTCCCTGTTCGAATGCCTTTCGCAGCATCCGGCGGGTCTCCTCCATTGTCTCCGGCCCGTCGTCAATTCCGGGTAATATATGCGCATGAATATCTGTCATCTCCATACTACTTGCTCCTGTCCGAATCGTCTTTGTGTAGGAATTTCTGTTTTTCCTCAAAGACAGTTCTGCAAAAACTTATGTATTCTGCCATATTCTGCTTTTGTATTTCCTCGTCTGCTGCCTTTAATCCAGATGTCTCAGGCCTCCGGCACTCAATGAGCAGCTCCTGCCCATCCGGCCATGGTGAAACCTCAATTACAATCTTCATCCTGTGTTTCCTTTGCAATGTTAGGCTTGACTGTATTGAATTTTTATTTTTGGTGCCACTACATAATGTGGATTATGTTTCCGAGATACGAAAAAAAGATATTATAAATGAAAAAGACACTGGCATTTCCAGGTTAATATGATATTAAATCCGGATTAGCTAAATCAAACAGCAGATAAAATTATACTTTCAAAATACGCAGGATATGGTATAATGGGAGAGACTGGAAAACCAGATGGAAAATTTTAGAAAAAAAGGTAATTAATGTTGAGAAATAGAAATCATCAATAGATTAGTATAAAAAGATGCTTTTTTTTGTTATATTCTTAATATTAATAGTTTATTTTTTTAATTTGAAATTATGGACTTAATTGTTTTTTTGTTATATACTACTACATAATCCACATTATGTTGTTCTTTTTATATCCATTTCAGGAACATAATCCACATTATGTTGCACTTAATAGTTCTGCGACAAATCTTACAATATCAGATTCATCCGTTCTATCTGCTTTTTGTGTTCCGTTCCCGATGATACAATATATATCCTGGTAGTATTGATACTGCTGTGGCCCAGAAGATCCGCCAATTTCGAAATATCTTTCTCCATTCTGTAATATGTTCTGGCAAAAAGATGTCTCAAATTGTGGGGAAATACCTTGACGGCTAATACTCTGGCCGATGCGCACAGCGCTTTCATCTCCTTCCAGACATTACTCCGGTTAACAGGCTTACCTTCTCTTGTAAGGAATACGGGGCCCTGACGGATTTGGTTCTGTCTGATATATTTCATCAGCAGCATTCTGAGCTTATGGGGAAGAAAAATCTGACGGCTCTTGCCTTTACACGTGGCATAGGCAACTCCGGTATGCACAGAATCAACAGTGATATAGATAAGTTCGCTGATTCGTATCCCGGTGCTGCAGATCGTTTGTATGATAAGGCCAATTCGGTCTTTTTTCATTAATTTTGCCGTATTCACCAGTCTGTAATACTCCTCTTTCGTCAGTTCCTTTTCCTCCGGGCAATAAACCTGCCTCTGTAATTTTATTTGTTTTACTTTGAATTCAAGCCAGCCGGCAAACTGCATAAAATGGTTCAGCGAAGCAAGCATGGAATTGACGCTGGTTGCCGCATATCTGTCTGACAGGCTCTTTTTGTATTCAATAACTAAATCTTTGGTAACCTCCTGCCCTCCAAGGAATTGGACGAACTTTTTTAGATCTCTCTGGTACTTCTCAACTGTGTGGCTGCTTTTTTCTTCCTGGATCAAATATCGTATAAATTGGTTTTCCATTTCAACAGTTAATCTGTATTCTTTCATTTTTCCTCCTGCTATTATATTTTTACTTTCTATATTATCATTATTTGGAGGATATTTTTATGGTTTTTATTGGAAATTATTCGGAAATGATATCTATAGGTTATTTAATTAAGAAGGTGGGGACGCTGCCGGAACGGCCAGCGGACGGGGTGGTGGGTGTGTATATTTGTATATTTGCTACATTTGATTTATAACATTTTTAATAAATTGAGCGTAATACCGGAAGAATATCACCGGATTTTACATTGGCCTGCCAGGAACACGTAGTGGCCGCGACAAGTTTCTCCCCATTTAAGGTTAGAGACCATCAACGCGGAACGGACCGGGTCCGGTGCCGCGAAAACCTCCGCCTGAGTCTTCCGTCCCCGGCGATAACCTGGACCGGGGAAGTAGGCGGAATCAATTGCGGAGGGGACATGGGAGTCCGCCGGTGCTTAGCGAGGTCCCTCACGAGCTTAGCACTGCTGCGCACTCCAAAGAGTGCAAACGGTCCCCGCAGCAATTCATTCCGGCCGGATTCCCCCCTCACGACAACCTCCAACCGGGGACAGAAGACTCACCCCGCCCCCAATACCGATCCTTCGATTATGGTCGAATTGCTTTTATATGAGCCGGTGCTGCTAATCGGCGCAAAATCTCATCCGGCGCTGGAAAATTATGACATTACCCATGTAGATATCGAGCATCCCATTTTCATCAATGTTTCAGAACTGAATGACATCCCCATGATCCAATATAAAAACAGCTACGCAGAAGCGGCGTTACGTCAGAAATCCTATGCGCCTAAATCGGTCATAAAGGCCTCGTCGGCTCCCCTGGCTCTCGAACTGGCCGCAAAGGGCGTGGGCTTCACCAGCGTGATCCGCAGTCAGCTCAAATACGGGCGGCTAATCATCACCCAGTCCCTGTGCCCCATTTCGATCGGAGACTGCAAGCTGCCTATCTATCTGGCTTACAACAAACTGGCCGATAAAGCGATTCCGGAAATAAATCGGTTTATCCAGGAGGTTAAAGAGGAGTACTGCGATGCATCCGGACTGTGACGGGATGGCCGGATGAACGGCAACCTGCAGGGACCGCGCAAAGGTCACCGTCATCAAAAAAGGAACAGATGCCGCATCTGACGATTGCATCTGTTCCTTTATTCTCTTCTCAATAGAAGACACCTCTTATTCTTTTATGTCCTTCCCATCTCCTTTCTGTTTCAGCATGAATGTATAACGTCTCCTGAAACATTTTGTATATTAGCGATAACCTGCACGATCCGCGCAAAGGTAACCGCCGTCAATAAAAAATGCAGCCCGATTGCATTTTCTATTTTACTTAACTGCTCCTGTCCTTTCCCGCTTTTTCCGGCAGAGGCCGATTGCCCTTGTTTTCACATATATGAAAGACTGGTTATGAGTGAGCACGGATAAGAACAGATAAATCATTCCCCCGGTAACAAGCTGTACCGACAGCTTCAAAAAATTGCTAAGCGGCAAGCCTCCTGCTAAAAAAACACAGCATCCCATCACCCCGCTCATCCACAGCGCCGGGAATATATCGGCCAGCTGCATCCGAAATGGATAATTTAAAAGCGATTTATTCGGAAAGGAATTTACCAGCAGTGAAAAAATCGAAAGCGGCAATGCACATACCGCTACTGCGAATACGCCATATCTTATCGACCAAATCAGACAGATAACCGTAACGGCCTTTTTAATTATCTCCAGCTTTAAGCTGATATCGCTTCTTCCCATTGCCTGAATCACCTGCAGGTTCGCCGTATGCAGCGGCCAGAACGCATAGCTGAAACATCCAATCCACATGTAGGGGACCGCTGCCGACCACACATCCGTATATAACAGCTGAACCAGAGTGGACGAGACAACCGCAAGTCCCGTCATTGCAGGAAAAATCAGGTAAGTGCTGATGGAGATCGATTTCCGGACCAATTCCCGCAGCTTTGATTTATCACCGATCGCGGACGAATATGCAGGAAAGAAAACGCTCTGTATTGAGGTATTCACATTTGATATGATTAATTCCGGCAGATGGTTTCCGCGGTTATAGAATGCCAAATCCGACTGGGTGTATACTTTGCCAATCAGCAGGCTTCTCAGGTTCTTGTAGAATGTATCTATTAAATTTGACACAAATACTTTCCACCCAAATGAAAACAGGGGTTTAAACCGCTGAAAGGAGAACTGAAACCGCGGATGCCAGTCAAGCATCTTCCACAGGATAACCGTGTCCATCAGCTGGTTCGTCAAAATCTGTCCGGCTAAGGCCCATACCCCGAAACCTGCATATGCCATACCTACACCGACAAAGGCGGAGCAGACCGTTCCGCCAATCGTAGCCCTGAAAAATAAGTGGAACCACATTTTTTTTGAAATATAGGCCTGTTGTATTCCATTGATGCCTCCCAGGACAACAGTTAGGGATAAGACCCGGATTACCGGGAGCATCTGAGGCATTTCATAAAACTTCGCCACCGCCGGGGCGGAGAAAAACAGGCCTGTATACAGTACGAGGGACATGCAGATATTAAAGACAAATACTGTCGTAAAATCCAGATCGTCCGCCCTTTGTTTCTGAATCAGAGCCGTCGATAAACCGCTGCTGACAAATACATTCAAAATATTTGTGATAACGGTGATTAATGCAACCGTTCCATAAACAGAGGGTTCCAGCAGTCTGGCGAGGACTACCGAAACAATAAAACTGACTCCCTGGGCCCCAAAGCGTTCTGCCAGACGCCATAAGATATTCGTAGAAATAGAAGTACTGTCATTTGTATTTTTCATCATTCTGTCTCTCTGCCGTCATCTCCGTAAATAATTGTTTCCATTTATCCCGGATTAGGTTGATATCCGTATATTTGCGAATCAATGCCATGTTTTTTTCTTTTTTTACAGGATCATAATAACGGAAGGTATCGAATGTCTCTTCTGAAAGAGTAAAGGCATTTTCAATCCGGAACCCTCTTCCCTCATAATTCCCCCACATCGTCGTATCATTGCGGATATAGATTTTCACTCCTGAAGCCAGGGCAATGGCGATGTTTCCCATGGCCTGCTGTCTGTCATTATAAAAGATACCGATATCCATATCGCTGATAAACTCCGAATATGCCTCGCCGTCCATAGACTCCGTGACGGGAACCACCTTATGTTCCCCGAATATTCTGACCGCCTCCTGAACCACCATCTCCCGGTATTCCTCATAGCCTTTAAACCCGTATGTAAGAGGAATATATAGCTTCATATCTTCCGGCGCGAATGCCGCCAGTTCCTGAAGCGCATCCATATGGCAGTTGGTCAGGGTCGCGGAGTTTCCCAGCATCACCTTTACCGTTTTCTTACCGAAGCCTTTCTTATTTCCTTTATCCGTAAGCTTCTGCATCACGCCCGGACGCTGGATGGGAAGGGGGTAGCTCAGAGAAAAATGCTTTCCGCCAACATGGTACCACTGGCGCGCAAGCGGCAGATCCTTGTCCACAAGAGTCGCCACATAACCAATCTGACATGCATACTTTTGTTTTAAGTATTCCGTCAGCTTCACTCCCCAGCGGTTCGATTTTTCATTATAACGGTAGATATCGCCGCCCCAGATTACCCAGCATGTCTTTTCCAGCCATTCCTTTTTACGGGAAATAAAAATAAAATGTTTGAAATTAAATAATCCATGTAGGATAATTGCATCACAGGCATCCAGATTTTTAATATACCTGATGAAATGTTTCGGGTTAATGACCTCGGCGTTTCCTTTTGCCTGATTTAATCCAATCGGAGCTAAAGAATCCTTTCGCTTTGCATGCCCTGTGCAGAATTTATGTTCTGTTCCGTCAAAACATGTATTAATCAACATATACATATCCTGTGTATACATTGTCTGAGCCATAATATGTGTGATGTTCATCTCTGCTTCCTTTCCGCGAATATTAACTTTTCCTAATACTTATCTTCTAATCCTCCGGTATAGCCAGACAGCGGCATTTACAGCACAGACAGCAGCCGTAAATCCTACTGCATCTACCAGTACATCCTGGAATCTCGCATTTCTGCCGTTTACAAAGTACTGATGGAATTCATCCATGCACCCGTAGATAAAGCAGAGCAAAGCTGACAGAAATGAACATTTTAATATCTTTATTTCTGTCAGCTCAGTCTGTTTTAACAGCAGGTAAGCATGGGTGACTCCGCCCAGCAGGGCAAAAAGTGTAATGTGTCCAAGCTGTCTTATATTCCATTCCCAGAAAAGAAACCGGCCGTAAAATTCTCCATTTTCATCTTCCCTCAACACCCCTAAGAGTCTCCCCGCCGCATTGCTGAGATAGTGGGAAGAAGCTCCGGCCTGGCTTGAAAAGATAAAAATGAGAAACATGACTCCAATGACGCAAAACAAAAGAAAATTCCGACGCATAGCATAAACCTCCAGTTTTTTCAAATTGACTACAATGGGATATTCCCATGTTTTTTCCGGAGTATTTTTGCTTTCCGCAATTTCTTTTTCCGCAGTGCATCATTTAACAAGGCAACGACAGTCTCCCTGGTTTCAGACGGCTTAATCACTTGATCTATATACCCCATTTCAAGGCCATGTTTGTAATTGATAACCTCCGCCTTATATTCTGCTTTTTTCTTATCTAAAAAATCTGTTTTTTCTTTTCCCGACAGGTTTTTCAGCTCTTTCGCATAGAGTATTTCAACCGCGCCGTCCTCACCCATAACCGCCACCTCGGCAGTCGGCCATGCTATTACGTAATCCGCTCCCAGATGTTTGCTGTTCATCGCTATATAGGCCCCGCCATAGGCTTTTCTCAGTATAATATTAATCTTTGGAACCGTCGCCTCTGAAAAAGCATACAAAAGCTTTGCTCCATGGCGGATAATGCCCTTTGTTTCCTGAGATACCCCAGGCAGATACCCGGGTACATCCGTGAACGTGATTAACGGTATGCCAAATGCATCACAAAATCTGACAAACCGCGCCGCTTTATCACTTGTATCACAGTCCAGGCTTCCCGCAAGACAGCTTGGCTGATTTCCGACGACCCCGATTGTGGTCTGGCAAAGGGTTGCAAACCCGACTACTATCGACATTGCGAATTCCGCAGACACCTCCATAAATGATCCCTCATCCGCCACGGCCCGGATTACGCTCCTGACATCATACCCGATCCGGGTATTCTCCGGTATCGCAAGCTCAGCTTCTGCTTTTTCACTGAGTTCTTTTCTGGGGAGCGCGGTCTTTTCTTCACAGTTTGCCGGCAGCATGGCTATCAGACGGCGGAGCTCCTCAAAACACATCTCCTCATCCGGATAGCAGAAATGGGATACGCCGCTTTCCCTGTTATGGACTTTAAAGCCTCCCAGCTCCTCTGCCGTTATATTACTGCCTGTCACGCTTTTCACTACCTTCGGTCCCGTAATATACATCTGCGCAATATTCTCAACCATAAAGACAAAATCTGTAATCCCCGGCGAATATACCGCGCCGCCGGCACAAGGGCCTAAAATCACGGAAATCTGAGGAATAAAACCAGATGCCATAACATTTCTGTAGAATATTTCACCATAACCGGCCAGCGAATCAATGCCTTCCTGGATTCTTGCTCCTCCGGAATCATTGATTGTAATAAAGGGACATTTTTTTGTAATCGCAATATCCTGGGCTCTGGCAATATTCTCTCCTATTTTTCTGCCCAGAGTTCCGCCTCTGTATGTAAAATCCTGAGCAGCAACAATCACTTTCTTGCCGCTGATCCGTCCTTCGCAAATCAATACGCCGATCCTTCGTCCCTTGTCTAAGATCTCCTTATATTTACCTTCATCAAATAATTTTTTAAGTCGTTCTGTCACAAACAGTTTCCCTTTTGCATGCTGTTTTTGCTTTGCAGTTTCGATTTTATTTAGCTCGTCCATTCTTATCCTCTGTATCTTCCGACAAAATATAACTATTTCTTTTTTCTTACGAACCGTATGCGGCCGGTAAACGTTTCTTTCTTCTCTTCTTTAAATACAAAGAACAGATATCCGATCAGCATCCAAAATTGAGGGTATCCCCAAAATGTGTCCGACAGGAATAATTTTGCATTGGCCGCAAGCAGGATACAGATGACAAACGCCTGCTCTTCCCTGGCTCTGATTAAAACCTGTATACTTCTGACACAGATAATCAGGAAAATGATAATTCCAAACAGCCAGCCGAAATCAATAATCAGTTCCAGGATGATATTATGGCAATATCCCCAATAGTAATAGGGCGTGATAAACTGCCGATCCCCGAATGCACCGTATCCCAGAAAAGGCATTGTTTTAACAGCCCCGGCCGCAAGTGCATAAATCGCATCCCGGCCGTTATCGCTGGTAATATCTCCGCTGAGGAACATTTGAATCGTCCTCGCGTCAATCCCTGACAGCCATGATAAAATATCATAATAAAACGCATTGAACAGGATCCCAGCCAGTAACGCCACAGCGGTTATCAAAATTTTTTTATAGACAGGAACAACGGAAAACTCTTTAAAAAGATAGAGTATTCCAAAAATGAGAAGACAGAGAACACAGCCTCTGGATCCCCCTACTAAAGCCAGCACAGTGGATATGCAGCCTAACAGCAGGTAAGTTTTTTTTCTTTCCCTGATAAAAAGTCCCAAAAAAACAGTGGCACAGAAAATAACGGTGTAGCCAAAGCCAAGGTTATAGCTCTGCTCTATCGATTCACCCGCGGCATTTAAAACCGTCCAGTATCCGTCACTGACGGCCTTAAGGAATTGGTAGATGCTGTACAGCAGTAAAAGCATCGAAGCGTATTTAAGATTCTCTATTAACCTCCTGCTGTTCCTGCTGGCAGTTACAACCAGAAAGCCAAAAACAGCTCCGCTGTCCGGCCGGAACACATCCTCCCACGCACCATATGTCTCCCTGAAAAAGAAGCGGTCATAATCCGGATGGAAAAACAGAGTGAGAGCGAAAAAAAATACTGTTGCACACAGAACCAGTAAAAAGCTCCATAACGATTTATCAATCTTTCGTTTTGATATCATCAGAACCAGCACAAGAATAAGCGGCATATATATGATTAAGTTTGCGAATAAAATATAGGAACTCTGTAATCTGGCAACAGCCAAAACCCTCCTTGCAGCCAGTCTGACCAAGCCATTTGAAAAATACAGACAGATAAACCAGGTGATCGCTTTATCAAAATCTATATGTACAAAATTAAAACGAATTTTCAGTTTATCCATAAATATCGACTCCATTACTCATATATATCCCGGCTCCATTCTATTCATTCATAACCAAACCTGTACCTGACGGCAGATTCTAATGTAAATCCTTATAAAGTATTTTTCCCGATTCATTTTTAGGCAGCTTAGCAATGACCGTCACTTCAAATGCAGAAGCGTTTAAATTCAATTTTTCTGCCAGATAGCCCGGAATTTGATCCTTCAGTGCTCCGTCTACAATATAAATCCTCATTTTGTCATCATCGCCGGTGCAGGCGCATTCGCAGTTAAATTTCTCTTTGATGATTCGTTCCGATTGATCCAGGCTGATACGAAGACCGAAGAGCTTCAAAAACCGTTTTTTTCTCCCGATTATAAAGTAATAGCCCTCCAAATCCCGCTTCGCAATATCTCCCGTGTGGTACTCACCGTCCCACTCATCACCTTTAAGCAAATCCTCCCGGCAGATTCCGTATCCCATCGTGACATTCGGTCCGCGGTACCCCAATTCTCCCTGTGCCTCCGGTTCCTCTATCTCATTTCCATTCACATCCAACAGGAATAATTCACCTTCCGGAATTGCCTTGCCGATGCTGCCGGTTTTCAGCCGCGCCATCTCCGGCGGCAAATATGCCATTCTGGCGCTTGTCTCCGTTGTGCCGAATGTGGCACAAAAACGCTTGCCCGCTTTCTCTGCGTATTCCGCCAGAGCCTTGAACATATCATCCGTCAGTTTTCCGCCGCCTTCCGATAAGGTCCTTAAATCAGGCAGAACCATTCTGGTAAATTTAAGTTTCATCATTATTTCGTAGCTGTAGGGCACGCCCGTGAAGTTCGTCCCATGATTTTCTTTAATAAAGCTCCAGAATTCCGGACTCATCAGATTATTTTTAATCAGAAGAACCGTGGCTCCCACAATGAGATGGCTGTTTATGACATTCAGCCCCATGGTATATTGTACCGGCAGATCCATAATACAGTTTTCGCTGCTCGTCCATCCGAATACGGCGGCCACATTCCTGGCATTGGCTTCCAGATTGCCATACTTATACCGTACCAGCTTCGGGCTGCCGGTTGAGCCGGAAGTTGTCATCAGCAGTGCAAGCCTGTCATGAACCGGATAGACCTCATAGCCTGTTTTCACAAGGCAGCAGCCATATCCGGAAAATATCACCTCACCCTTTAAGCGTTCCTTCTGTGTTTCGGGAATCCAGTAATAGTGCGGTGTGTACATAGCATCCAATTCTTCTAACAAAGAGGCGTCAATGGATGCGCTTAACAGCAGCGGAACAACCCTGATGCTTTCAAACGCGGCAATTCCCGCAAGTATTCCCGCCGTATTCTCACACAGGCAGAATACAATGCTGCGCGGCAGTTGCAGCGCTTCCATCTCACTGATAAAATCGCACAATTCCCCATAGGTAAGCTGAGTCCCGCTGTCATCATGGATTGCTGTCTTTTTTCTTTCAATGCTTTCAATATTTAAAAACATAGTAAACCTCCGCCTTTACATTATTGTGCAGCCGTCAACAGCAAGAACCTGTCCGGATACATATCCCGACAAATCGGATGCAAAAAACACACATGCCTGGGCTATGTCCCTTGGTTTGGCCGGTCTCCCCATACAGATATTCTTAATTCTGGCCTCCAGTTTTTCCTGATCCGCCTGTTCCATCATTGGTGTCTGTGTAAGTCCCGGAGCAATGGCATTCACTCTGATCTTTTTACCGGCCAGTTCTTTGGCGGCTGATTTGGTGAGCGATACCACGGCGCCCTTAGTCGCTGAGTATACAAGCTGTCCGCGGTTTCCCCGGAGCCCTACCATGGAAGAGATATTGATTATGCTTCCTCCCTCCGGCTGCCTGCCCATTACTCTGGCAGCCGTCTGAAGCATATTAATGGTTCCTATCACATTGACACTTAGCATCAAATCCATATTTTTTCTGCTGATCATGCCAATCAGCTCATTGAATTCCACGCCTGCGTTATTGATAAGGACATCGATGCGTCCGCTCTCTTTTTTGATCCCCATCACGGCCGCCTTCACCGCCGATTCATTGGTTATGTCAAAGTAGGAGGCATATATCTTTCCGGGCCGTCCGGCTCCCGCTTCCGAAAGCCAGCCGTCCATGCATCCCTCCCTTGCGTCATTGGCATAGACAGTCGCCCCAAGTTCGGCAAACAGCTCTGCAACCGCTCTTCCGATCCCTCTCCCCGCGCCTGTTATCAGACAGATTTTATGTTCGAGAAGTCTCTCCATTTTGCTCCACCCTTCCTCAGATTTCCACTCCGTTTCTTCTCAATATTTCTAATCCATTGAGATAGGAACCGTAATGAAGGATATCCTCTGTCTCAAGCATTGTGTCAAAGGTATCTTCCAATTCCGAAATCAGGTTCAGGTGAGCCACCGAATCCCATTTCTCAACTTTTCCAAAAACAAAATCTTCTCCCAGCTCGCTTTTATCCACCGTAAAAACATGGGCAAATATCTCATCATAAAGTTCTCTGTTATTCATTTTTATCCTCCGTAGCTGCTGCCTGTGGCTTCTTTACTTCATGCAATCCAGTATATCTGCCACCGTCTGGAACTTTTTAACAATATCTCCGGTAAGCTTTACCCCGCACTCGTCATCCATCATGACAATCAGAGATAATTTTGCCATTGAATCGTACTCTTCTATATCCGACAGCATCATTTCCGGTGCAAGGGTTCCCTCGTCCAAATCCAGTGTTTCTTCCAGCAGCGCCAATTTTTCTTTTTCGCTCATCATCATTTCCTCCTGTTGTATGTTTTATTAAATTCCGCCGTCCGGCCGCACTCTTCTGCCCCGACAATTCAGGACGTAGTCATGCCGCCGTCCACCGGCAAAGTGATACCTGTGATAAAACGGGCCTCAGGGCTCATCAGAAATGCAATTGCATTTGCAATATCATCCGGTTTTCCCACCCCCATGTACTGGCGTTCCAGAATTTCCCGGCTGATCCGGCTGTCCGCCCCGTTCTTTTTAATGAATTCATGGTACATCTGCGTCTCCGTCATCGCAGGCGCCACGGTATTAATACAGATGCCTTTGTCCGCCACTTCTTTTGCAATACATCGGACGGAGGCGTCCATCGCAGCCTTAGAGCCGGAATAGGCAAGATGGGCTTTATCCCCCTGCAGTGAAGCCACCGATGATACTCCGACAATACGCATCCCTTCGTTATATCTTCCTTTTTTGCAGATTTGGCGGACTGCTTCGATAAAACCGAAATAGTTAATATTAAACACTTCCCGTATTTTTTCAGGTTTGAACAGCTTTAGTGGCAGTGACATCGCAATTCCCGCCGCGTAAACCATTCCGTCCAGTCTCCCCTGTTCTTCTGCGATCTGCTTAAAAAGCATTTCTATCCTGTCCGTCTCACTTAAGTCCGCAGCGTAATAGGCGTTATTATTACCGTCCAGCTCATTCAATACTTCTTTCAGCTTCTCTTCCCTTCTTGCAACCAGAATCACGTCTGCTCCCAGCTTCCCAAGCGTAAGGGCCGTCTGCTTTCCGATGCCGGAGGATGCCCCTGTAATCAGAATCTTTCTGCCGGTAAAATCAATGAAATTCATCGCTGTTTCTCCTGTCTTAATATGCTCCCGGCTCAAATTTCCCCTCCGCGTAAAAATCCTTTGTTCTGATGACGGAAAATATCTTCTCTGTGTCCACTGCCGCTGATGTCACTCCCCAGGACAGCCCGATTCCAAAGCCGCTCATCAGGATATTCTTTTTCCCATCCTCTGTGTCCCCAAAATGATCGCAGAGTGTCAGCGGAATCGACATCCCTCCCGTATTGCCGAAACGATCCAGTGAGATCAGAACCTTTTCCTTCGGAGCCTTCAGCTTGCGTGTAATCTGCTTTAAGATAAACCGGTTGGCCTGATGAAAGGCCAGACAGTCATATTCCTCGATTGCGCTTTCCGTTAAGCTGAGATATTCTTTCACTGTCTCCGGTACATCTGTTATGGAAAAGGAGAAGACCGAGGTGCCATCCATAAAGATGTCATAGAGGGATCTCTCGATCCCGTCGCTGCACATAAACGTCTCATCGGAGGGATTCATATCGCGGAATCCTCCTGCCGGCAGGACAATCGCTTTAAACCGGTTTCCGTCGCTCTTTAAAAGAGTCTTCATGCTGGCGCCTTCTTCTCTTTTTAACAGAATTGCCGCACCGGCATCGCCGTACATCATAACAATGGATTTGTCAAGCGGATTTACAAGTTTCGATGCGGTCTCCCCTATCAGCACAAGCGCATACTCCATATCTGATGAGGCCATCAAAGAGGCGGCCGTCTGCAGTCCGTAGACGAAGCCGGAACAGCCAAGGCCGATATCCATAGCGGCACAGCCGAGTGACAGGCCAAGCCGTTTCTGTAACACGCAGGCCGTCGCAGGTCTCCGGTAATCCGGCGACTGCGTCACAAAAACAAGGGCGCCGATTTTACTGCGATCCGTCTCTGTCTTCTCAAAAAGATTATCAGCGGCAGCATAAGCCAGATCGCCTGCCGTCTGTTCCGGCAGAGCCTTATACATTTCCCGGATCCCCGTACTCTCTGTAAACTTTTTACATGCCTCCGCACCGAAAACAGGCTCAAAACTCTGAACGGGAACCAGGTTGTCCGGCACGGCGCATGAAACTGCCTCGATTTTTATATCTTTTATCTCAAAAAAAGCCATTCTATCTTCTCCTTCGTACAAACTCGTTATAGTGTCCGGGATAGACTATGATACCTTCCGGCAAACCGGCAAGCCGCCCGCTGGAAATGGTTTTCCATTTTTCACGGTCCCCTCCGGGGAACCCAAGCTCCACCTCATGTTCCTCAAACAGGCTGTCTCCGGAAAAGAAATTGCAGCGGTTTACCATGATTCCGATACTTCCGTCCGAATGGCCCGGCAGGGCAAATAATTCAAAAAAATTATCCTGCCAGTAAAACTGCATCTGATCATCAAATGTGAATTCGGCGGTGCAGCAATAATTCTTTTCTATGGATACATGTTCATCCTGTCTGGCGTAGGTCTGCATCTGGCTGAATGCCTCAAAGTACCGGCTCATATTCTTCCTGGAAGTTCCAATATTGACGGCACATGCCCTGCTGCAAATTACCGGAGCGCCGTATGCGTCTTTCCATGCATTGACTCCGGAGATATGATCATAGTGTTCATGGGTCAATATCAGCGCATCTGTCTTCAGGCCGGAACCGGGAGACGTATCACGGCAGGGATCGATCACAACCGCATGTCCGTTTTCAGACAGCAAATACATATTGGATGCCATCATATCTGACTCAAACCGTTTGATCTCCATCTGAGCCTCCTCATAATTCAAACCGCCTGGCGGGATTCCCCAGCACCCGCCTTTCTCTTCTTACCTTCGCAAAAACCGCGCTTCCGGCCGCAATGACAGCGTCATCCTCTACCGTGATATGGGGAACAATAAATGCATGGCCTCCGATTTTCACCCGCCGGCCTATCTTAACGTAACCGGCCAGCCCGCAGCCGCCCATCACGCATGCGTAGTCACCCACCTCGGCATCATGTCCCAGTGTCGTGCACCCGTTAATAACCACGCCTTTTCCGATTTTAATATTCACAGTCATCATAACGCCATGGGCAATCACAGAACCTGCGCCGACTTTTACTGTACTGTGAAGTTCCACATCCGGTGAAATCAATGTTTCAAACTGAATGCCCTTTTGTTCCAGCTCTTCCTGAATGGCTTCCCGAGGTCCCGGCTCACCAATCGCACAGGTACACACCACTTCATTTTTATGGGTAATCAGCCACTGCCTTGTGCCAAGAACCGGATAGCCGTTGATCTCCAGGCCGTCCCGGTAGTAATCATCGTCGACGATAAAGCCCAGCAATTCATAAGCGGCTCTTACGTTATTTATTCTTTCTATCAGATAAGCGGTTTCCCGTGCAAAGCCTCCGGCTCCAAATAATACAATTTTTTTCATACTAATCTGCCTCTCCGATGAACTCTCCATCGATTTTCTCACTTCGAATGCCGGCCCTTTTTCTGTTGAACACCAGCTTAAAAAGCCTGCAGATCATGATGCAGTCTGTTTTAAAGCTGATATGCTCCACATACCAAACGTCATTTTCCAGCCGTTCCTCCCAGGTTAAATCGGTTTTTGAGTAATCCGGCAGCGGACATTCCAGTCCGGGACGGACCGCGTGGCGCAGGTGCTGGCGTTTTGAATACCGGGGGAGATATTTCATCAGCAGCGGCCTGGGGCCGATAATCGACATCTTTCCTATGAATATAAGCCAGAACTGCAAAAGCTCATCGAGAGAAGTCTTCCTCAGAAATTTTCCAAGCTTTGTAATCCGCTCTGAGGCCGGCAGCAACTCGCCGTTTTCATCTGTCTCATTTGTCATATTCCGGAATTTTATCATTTTAAACGGTCTCTCTCCCACGCCCGGCCTCTCATGGATGAAAAAAACAGGTTTTCCGACATCCATAAGGGTGGCTGCCGCTATCAGGATATTAACCGGCAGCGTCAGCAGAATTGCGGCCGATGAGACTATGATATCGATTGCCCGTTTTACATATCGGATGTAAAATGTATGTTTGATACGTATTTCGCCTGTCATGAAGGGACTTATAAACGGCTCTTCCAATTCTCCATAATAATGCGGACCTTGTTTTACATCTCCCATTCCCAATCCCCCCTTTCCCGGCTGACGCTCCTTCATTTCTTCTTTGGGAAACCGTCACATTCTCAGCGATAAAATCATACCGCATATCCGATCGACATCCTCCATGGCCAGATCAGCGTACATGGGAAGTGTCAGGATATTTTTTGACACCCGCTCTGCTACCGGTGTCTCCCCATGGGCAAATTTACCTTTGTAGGAATCGAGATCGTTCGTAGCCGGGTAGAAATACCTTCTGGAGAAAATATCATTTTCACATAGTTTTGTGTACACCTCATCGCGGTTCTTTCCAAACTCTTCCTCATCAATATAGAGAGGAAAATAGGAGTAATTTGGCTCAATCTCTTTGTTATAAGTGATTAATGTAAGGCCGTTTATTCCTGCCAGATGGCCGACATACCTCTCATACACTTTTTTCCGTTTTTGGATTTCCTCGTCCACATGGCGCAGGTTACAGATTCCCATGGCTGCCCTGAATTCATCCAGCTTTGCATTTCCGCCCACTTCCTCGATAATATCCTCAGAAGTAATACCGAAATTCTTCAGACAATGCAGAGGATTTTTTAAATTTTCATCGGAAAATGCGATGGCGCCTCCCTCTATCGTGTGGAATACCTTCGTCGCATGAAAGCTGAACATCGATGCATCACCGAAATTCCCAACCCCAACTCCTTTATATGTAACGCCAAATGCATGTGCCGCATCGTAAATCACTTTCAGATGATGCTTTCTGGCAATCCGCTCGATCGACTCCACATCGCAGATATTGCCGTATACGTGGACCGGTATAATCGCCGATGTCTTCTCGGTAATCAGCTCCTCAATTTTTTCAGGATCCATCGTATAATCATCGGGTTTAATATCACAGAATACCGGTTTCAGCCCATTTCTTACTATCGCATGCGTCGTCGAAACAAATGTATAAGGAGTTGTGATCACCTCTCCTGTCAGCTTTAATGCCTGGATTGCAATTTCGAGAGCCATATGGCCGTTTACAAAGAGAGATAACTGCGGAACCGACAGGTAATCTTTCAGCTGATACTGGAACCGCTTGTAAACGGGTCCCATGTTGGTCAGCCAGTGACTTTCAAAAATAGGTTTTATCTCCTCGACAAATTCATCTAACTCCGGCATTGAAGATCTAGTAACTAAAATGCTCATTTGTATATCCTCCTGACCCTTCCCTTAATCCTGGTTCTCTTCTGGTATCCTATCGGTTCCCGTACATTTTTTCATAGTAATTCTGATAATCTCCGGAGATTATGCTTTCCCACCATCGACGGTTTTCCAGATACCACTGAATCGTTTTCCGTATTCCGTCTTCAAATTTTGTTTCCGGCTGCCATCCAAGCTCACTGCTTATCTTCTCCGGGTCGATTGCATACCGCATATCATGGCCCTTCCGATCTGCCACATATGTAATCAGGCTCTCCGGTTTGCCCAGAGCCTGGCAAATCATTCTGACAATATCGATATTTCTCATCTCGTTGTGTCCGCCGATATTGTAAACCTCGCCGATTCGCCCTTTGTGAAGGATTAAATCGATGGCTTTGCAGTGATCTTCCACATACAGCCAGTCGCGGACGTTCAGCCCTTCTCCGTATACCGGCAGCGGTTTATCGGCCAGAGCGTTTACGATCATCAGGGGTATCAGCTTCTCCGGAAAATGGAAGGGCCCATAGTTGTTGGAACAGCGGCTGATGGTCACGGGGAGGCCGTAGGTCCGGTGGTATGCCTGCACCAGCAAGTCCGCTCCGGCCTTAGAGGCGCTGTATGGAGAACTGGTATGAATAGGAGTGCTTTCAGTAAAAAACAGGTCAGGCCGGTTCAGCGGAAGATCTCCGTAAACCTCATCTGTCGATACCTGATGGTATCGCACCATACCGAATTTGCGGCAGGCATCCATCAAGACTGCCGTACCTTTGATGTTGGTATCTAAAAAGACCTCGGGTTCTTCAATCGACCGGTCCACATGGCTTTCCGCAGCAAAGTTGACAACCATGTCCGGCTGTTCTTTTTGGAATACACTGTAAACATCATTTCTTTCGCAGATGTCAACCTTATAAAAATGAAAGTTTGAATTACTCATCGCTTTTTCTAATGTGGATAAATTTCCGGCATAGGTCAGGCAATCCACACAGACAATCCGATAGTCAGGATGCACGTCCAGCATGTGGTAGATAAAATTGCTTCCAATAAAACCAGCTCCGCCGGTCACTATAATTTTCATACTCTCTTCCCTCTTTTTCATTCGTAAAGAACATCAATATACTTCCCGTCCAGAACATCCTTCAGGTATTGGCCATACTGATTCTTCTTCATACTCTCGTAAACCGCCAGTACCTCATCGCCTGATATCCAGCCGTTTAAATAGGCGATCTCTTCCAGGCAGGCGATTTTCCGGTGCTGGTGGCTCTCCACTGTTTTTACAAAGTTTGTCGCATCCACCAGGCTTTCATGGGTGCCGGTATCCAGCCATGTGAAGCCCTGCCCCAGCAGTTCCACATTAAGAAGTCCTTCCTCTAAATAAATCCGGTTCAGATCTGTGATTTCCAGTTCTCCCCTCCCGCTCGGCTTTAGCTGTCCGGCATAATCCACCACCCTGTTGTCATAAAAGTACAGGCCAGTAACACAGTAGTTGCTTTTTGGTTGTTTTGGCTTTTCTTCGATCGAGACTGCTTTTCCATCTCTGTCAAACTCCACTATTCCAAAGCGCTCCGGATCGTCTACGTAATAGCCGAATACCGTTGCCCCTTTGCCTTTTTCCGCATTACGGACTGCGTTTTTCAATCTTTTTTTCAATCCGTGGCCGGCAAAAATGTTATCACCTAAAACCATCGCAACTGTGTCATTTCCTATAAAATCTGCGCCAATCAAAAATGCCTGGGCCAGTCCGTCCGGGGATGCCTGAACTGCATATTTCAGATTCAGTCCAAAGGCCTTTCCATCTCCCAGCAGCTCCTGAAAGCGGGGCGTATCCTGCGGTGTGGAAATAATCAGGATTTCCCGGATGCCTGCCTCCATCAGCACGGACATCGGATAATAAATCATCGGCTTGTCGTAAATCGGCAGCAATTGTTTAGAAGTTACTTTCGTCAGCGGGTAAAGGCGGGTACCGGAACCTCCGGCAAGAATAATCCCTTTCATCAGTTTTCTTCTGTCCTTCCGTTTATTTCATCTATATTTAATTCCGCGGGCAACACTCACTATTAAATATCCATTTCCTATTCTAATGAGTGTCCCCGTGGAAATCAGGCGCTCGTATTCCTTACCTAAAACCGGGAAGCTGCCCCAAAAATGGCAGGGGCAGTCCCTCAGCTTCACTCACGAATGTTTATTTCTTATAAACAATTGTAAATGGGGTTGTTCCGCTTAAAGTAACGGAAATTTCTTTTGTTGCATAATTAATGCTGGACGGTGCCATCAGTTCCCAAGTATGTGTTGCCTGATTGTAGTACAGGATCTGAACATCGTTCAGCCCCTCTACCAGGTTTGGAACATACATCGTTACTGTGGTGGAGCCGCTGACAACTGCTGCCTGTACCGGCGCCAAAGGAACATAACCAACCATGTTGTTAGTTCCAATTGTACGGTACAGAGGTTCTACTCCGGCATTGATGGTATTAATCTCTTCGATTACTTCCCAGGCAAATCCGGCATTCTCATAAACAGCCCGATCCGTGCTGAACGCAACTGAACTGCCTGCAGTGCCGGTAGGAGCTGCACCGTTATTCAGTTCGCCACTGATCATTGATTGTGTCGAACTGCTCATGTTGTCACGAGACGGTGAAGGCGTAGACGGCATACTGCCGGCTGCCAGAGATGTAAACGGCTGAGCCATCAGGACAGCAGCGGTTAACACTCCTGCTAATTTCCTCTTCATGTCACATCACCCTTCCTTTCTTTTTAGTTTTATCAATAAATAGCATTTGCTAGTTATTGCCGTAAGGCATTTGCATCATCCGAGTTCTGTCAGATTTCCTTGTAGAACAGTTCTATGATGATTCGTTTCAATTCATCCAGGTCCGGATAATACTCATCAAAATTAATTGTTTCCACTGCCTGGCCCGGTATTGTCAAAAAATCTTTATCTCCCAGCTCCTGCTGGCTGTTCAGGACCGCCATCCCCATATCGAGGTACTGGTCTTTCGCCATATTGGTAACCATATGGTTCTCTATGGCATTGACAAGTCTTGTTATCAGACCGCTGTCTTTTTCCGACTCTTTTTTGACCGTTTCAAAGTAGGCCTGTATATACTGCTGCTGCCTGTCCATTCTGCTCAGAGCCGTCTGCGGCTTCGTAATATCGCGGTAACGTACAAATAATTCTGCCTGACTGCCGTTTAGGTGTACGACACTCCCTTTTTTCAGCAGCGGGTCTTTTACTTCCAGCCCATCCTCTTCTATCGTGACGGTAACTCCTCCCACCTCGTCATTTAAGAGGGGGATGGAACTAACATTCATTGCAAGATATCCGTCCAGACGGATTCCAAAGCATAAATCCGAGACAGCGGCCGCGAGAAGCTCACAGCTTTTCTCTCTGCCGTCTCCATAGGCAAATGCAAGGGTAAGGTGCTGAACATCTTTACCCAGCTCATTGCCCATTAAATCAAAAAGCGTTATCTCCGTCATCGTGTCCCGGGGAATCATTAAAATCCTGACCGTATCTCTGGCCATATCCTGCGCCACAAGAAAAAGGCCGTCCGCCTGCCCCGCTACTCCGGACGCGGTTTGCTGCTGCATATCCCCGCTCGTATCCACGCCAATACAGAGAATCGCGCGAATTGAAGTGTTTCTTCTGTATTTTTTTCCGTCCAGTTCAATTATTCCGTTTGACGGCGTCCCGGCAAGTCCGGAGGCTTTGGCTGCATTCCCGGCCTCTGTCAATCGCCGCGCTTTCTCCTGTGCATAGTAACGGTATGACAACATAAAAATGGCAGCGGCCGCACAAAACACCGCCAATACAACCGGCCATTTGCTTATTGCTTTTCGTTTTTCCCGGATTTGTTTTTTACTATCCGGCGCTTCCTTTTCAGCCGGGCCGTTCTTAATGTCACTCATCTTTCATTTTTCTCCATGACGGCTTTCTGCCGCAGCCTTGTATTTTGGTAACAGTTCAGCCATGATGTATTCCGCGAGGTGTTTTCGCTGTTTTTTGCGAAAATCCCGAGTTGTGCGGCGCGACGCGATGAAAAGTAAACTTTTCACCACAATCAACGGCGTTTTTGCCGTTTCTGTGCATCATTTGTTACGGTTTAGCTGAAGGCTGAACTGTAACATATTTTTAAAGCTCTGTGCGTCTTAATGCTCGCTGCTATACTCTTTTCCATAATATTTCCCGTATTTTCCGTAGTAATAGTAACTGTTTTGTCTGACGTCCACTTTATTTAACACCGCACCCAAAATCCGGCATCCGCTCTTTTCCAACTGGCCTTTCACTTTTTGCAGAAGGCGGTGGCTGATATTGCCGCTCTCAATAACCAGTATGGCTCCGTCACAGTTCCGGCTTATAATCGCGCCATCAATCAGGTTTCCCATCGGAGGCGTATCGATTATGACATAATCAAAATTCTCCCTTGCCCAGGCAACTAATTTATCGAAAAGGGGTTCTGCCAACAGCTCTGCCGGGTTCGGGGAATAGGGACCGGAAAAAATCATGGTCAAATTAGGCAGATTCGTTTTATAAACTACCTCTTCCAATTTTTTCTGGCCGCTCAGGTATTGGGACAGCCCGTCAACTCTCCGGTCCAATTGGTATCGTGTGACAAGGATCGATTTGCGGATATCGGCGTCAATCAGAAGAACCTTCTTATCCAGCTGTGCCAGCGAGGCCGCTAAATGAAAAGTGGTCTCGCTCTTTCCCTCTCCGGGAACAGAACTTGTAAGCATAACAACCTGAATACCTGTGCCTGAAAACTGGATATTCGTACGAAGTGTTTTCATCGCCTCATTGTACTGATAATCTTCTATTGCCGTTCTTTTTAAAAAGACTTCGTTATCCATTTATCTGCTCCTCCTCTTTTGGCCCTTTTACTTCTTTCCTGATTTCTTCCTTCCTGGTTTCTCCCTTTCTGGTTTCTCCCTTTCCCGGCTCTTTCGGTGATTTATGTTTTTCTTTTTTCTTGCCCTTCTCTCTCTTTTTGGGAATAACAGCCAATACAGGGATACTCAGGTATCTTTCAACATCTTCCTCACTCTTGACGGTGTCACTAAAGACAACACGGACCGCTATCAAGGCACAGATTAAAAACACCGCCAGGATTCCTCCAAGTAGTGCATTTCTCTTTATGCTGGGGCTGTAGGGCTCCGATGCCACCACACCATCCTCAATCATTTTCGGCGGTACCATTTCCATGATTTCCCCAATGTAGTCGGAAGCGGTATTTGCGATATCATCCACGATCTGCTTGGCCATATACGGATTCTCATCACGCACCGTTAAAGACAGGATTCGCGTATTCTGCGGATTCTCCACCGTCAGCTTTCCGGCCAGTTCTTTGTAAGAATAGTCTAATTTGAGATGGTTAATAACACCTTCCATAACCGGCCGGCTGCTGACCAAAACCTTGTAGTCCTGTGTAAGCTGACTGCCGATTTGAAGATCTGCCAGAGAAGTCAAAGTTGTCTCCTTCGATAATATGTAAAGCTTCGCTTCTGATTTATATTGCGGGGTTATTAGAAATGCGCTGCCGGCGCCGGCAATGCCGATTCCGAGAAACAGGGCCACAAGAATCAGCCATAACCTTTTTTTCAGCTCAAACAGCAGTTCCCGGAGATCAATCTCTATCTCTTCTTTGTCTTCTGTGTACATCTTTTCCATTTTCCAGATTCCTTTTCTTCTTTAAATTAATCTTATCTATTTCCATCAAGCAGGAATTGACTTACTAAAACAGTTCCCCATTCAGGAGTTTCTTTGGCTGATAATAGGTCAGCCGCTCAAAAGTCTCCCTTTTGCAGTCCTTTAGCAGCCAGTCAACTGCTTTCTTTATTTCAGGCGGCCTGTAGTCCAGCCGGTGCATATCGGAACCCAGCAGATGAATATTTCCTTTTTTCACTGCTTTTCTGCACCAGATACGATCAACCGGATGGTTGATTCCCGACAGGCTGCTGAAATTCATCTGCATATAAGCTCCTGCCTGAATCAGTTCTTCAATGCAGCCGCTTTTCCTCAGACAGGTGAAGCGTTCAATATGAGCGAGTACCGGAATATAACCGGCCAGAGTCAGCTGGCGTACGGCCTGATAGATCTCTTTATATGAAACAGTAGTTGAAAACTCTATCAGAACATATCTTGTACCCCCCAGCGATAAGGCCCTTCCGGACTGCAGCGCTTCCACAATACCATCGTGGTAGAATAGTTCTTCGCCGGAATAGATTGTTAAATCCGGGGCAATTTCGCCTGCCATTTTTTTTACTTTTTCTAAGGCGTCCAGAATCTGGCCTGCGCTCATTTTATTATGTCTGTGCAGATAATGAGGCGTGGCAATCACACTGCGTATTCCCTGTGCATATGCTTCTTTCAGCATAAACCGGGTTTCCCCCAGATATCTGGAACCGTCATCTGCTTTGGGGATAATATGGGCATGGACATCGATTATCCCGTTTACTGGCTGCAACATAGATACACTCCCTACATTAATAGTGTCAGGTGAAATAACATAATATTGATATGTTTTTATGGACAACAACATAATATAGATTATGTTGAGAAAGAAACCACATAATATAGATTATGTCGTGAGGATTTGGGATTTTTTTATTGCTGCGTGAATAGAATAATGAAATTTTTTTATAGAGTTTTGAAATATGGGATTTTCATAGACAGGAGATGGGATTTTTTGTAAATAATGGAGTTATTTGTATTTTTAGATACTTCATTTGGGGGAGGAAATAAAAAACAACTGGTGATAATATTGCATTATCGATAGGTTATTGGTATAATATGGGAATTAAGGGTAATGTTATGAAAAGTGAAAAATATTAAATTAATAATTACTTTAGATTTTTTTAATTTTCTAATAGACGTTTTAGATTTTTAGGTGTATAATACGACATAATCTATATTATGTTGTAAATAAAAAGCTTTACCAGCATTTATTCTAATTGCTTTCTTATAGCAGGAGTTTCATTCGATCAATTTGCCGCCTGTGCTCTTCCCCCGATGATATGATATAAATCCTTGTTGTGTTGATACTGCTGTGTCCCAGTAGGTCGGCCAGCTTCGAAATGTCTTTTTCCATCTTGTAATAGGTCTTTGCGAAAAGATGGCGGAGGTTATGGGGAAAGACTTTGTTTTCTCTCACATGCGCTATCTCACATAGGTTTTTCATCTCCCGCCATACATTACTGCGGTTAATCGGGTTGCCCTGCTTGGTTATGAATATGGGACCCTGGCGGATGTGCTGCTTCTTTATATAGGTTAACAGCATCATCTTTAGCTTATGGGGAATGAAAATTTGCCGGCTCTTGCCTTTGCAGTTTACTTCGGCCACGCCGCTTTGCGCCGCTCGGACGGTAATACATTCCAGTTCGCTGATCCGGATTCCTGTACTGCAGATGGTCTGGATTATTAAGGAGAGGCGGTCTTTCTGCAATTCCTGCGCGGCTTTTATGAGGCGATAGTACTCTTCTTTTGAAAGTTCCTTTTCCTCTGGGCAGTAAACCCGGCGTTGTTGTTTGATTTGCTTGACTTTGCATTCGTAGAGACCGGCAAAATCGAAATAGTGATTCAGTGAGGCCAGCATGGAGTTGATGCTGGCGGTGGCGTATTGCTGTTTTAGTTCCTCCTTGTAGGTTATAACCAGTTCCTTGGTGATGGGGCGACCGGCGGTGTAGGTGAGGAATTTCTGGAGGTCGCGGAGGTATTTGGTGATGGTGGTGGGGGATTTTTCTTCACCTATTAAATAATGATAATAGGTGGTTAATCCGGGAATAGATATCGAGTTAGTCTCTGGAAACATCATTTCAGCCCTTTCTTATAAATTACGAAGTATAAATAAATCTACAGTTAGTTTTGATATAATCTTCTGTTTATTATACACATAAATTTCTGTAAGCACATATTCATTAAATTGGTTAAAGAGGTGGCTCTCGACAACGGATTGGATGGCTCTCGCGAGGCAGTATATTCATCCGGAAATAAATCGGTTTGATTTGATAATAGTATTTAGAAATTTGTCAACCCAATTTCAAGTTACAAAAAACGACATTTAAAGGTTCTTTTATATGTTACAGTTGGACTAAACAAAAGAACCAACATCCGTTTGTTGCCATGCAACAAAAATAAACACTATTAACCTAAAAATATAAAAGGAATAATCCTTATAAACCATAAATGAGAGCAGTACTCCGAACGTTATTCCTAAAGCTATCGTTTCCCCAGATACCCCACAAAATTCTGTTTATTCTCCAATGGAGTAGTCGTTGGTCTTCCAAGATCTCCCCTCGCACCGATTGCACACTTTACCTCAATCAGTCGCAATTCGTTCCCATTCTTTGCCTTCAGAAGTTCTATATCGAGAGTATCATAATCTGCAACACTTACTGCATATGGATAACCGCAGGCTTTTGCAATAGCTGCAAGATCAATTTTCGCCGCTGCAGTAGGCATACCGCCAACCGTTTCATGCGCGCCATTGTTAATGATAATATGAACCATATTCTCAGGATGATTAGCTCCGAGAACTGCCAGCGCTCCCATATGCATCAAAACAGCGCCGTCGCCGTCAATACACCAAACTTTTGTATTAGGTTTATTGAGTGCAATGCCAAGAGCAATAGACGAACTATGGCCCATAGACCCAACCGTCAAAAAATCATATTTGTGGCTTTGTCCATTTGTTTCACGAATCTCAAATAATTCACGGCTCGCCTTTCCTGTTGTTGAAACGATCGTGTCTTCTCCTGTAATCCGGACAATATGTTGAATAATTTGTTCACGTATCATCGTATTTTTATTTTCATATTTCACCGCAGTTTCATAAGACAGCGCACCTTTACAAACTACAAAAGCCACGCTCTGCCCCTTATCCAGTCCTATTCTGAATTTTTTCATTGCATCACGAAGTTCTTCTTCCGTCGTATTTTTCCCTACAATAAAAGAGTCGATTCCCATATCATCCAGCAATTTTAGGGTCACCTCACCTTGATAGATATGTTGCGGTTCATCATGAACTCCAGGTTCTCCGCGCCACCCAATTACAAAAACAACCGGGATTGCATACACTTTCTCGTTTAAAAGAGAAGCAGCAGGGTTAATTATATTACCTTCACCGGAATTTTGCATGTAAACTACCGGCACTTTGCCTGTCGCCATGTGATAGCCGGCGGCAAGTCCGGTACAGTTTCCCTCATTCGCTGCAATTATGTGGTGTTGCGGATCAATTCCATAGGTATTTACGAGATAATCGCAAAGGGCTTTTAATTGAGAATCAGGCACACCAGCATAAAAATCAGCGCCAATTATATTTACAAATGATTCAACTTTCATCTGCGATACTCCATTCTAGTTGATGTTTAAAATTAATTTGTACAGATAACGTAACGTTTCTTTATCCAATCTCACCGGATTATTCCTTAACCGTGCCGGATTCACCGATTCTGTAAGCACTTCAAGATCACTTACATTTTTCATAATTGGAGCATCCATTCCCAGTTCTGCCAAAATAGACTGGTATCTGGTGAGTGCTTCTTCTATTGAGCCGCAGCCCATAGCACTTGCAGTTTCAAGAAACAAATCTTCAAGATAATCTTTTCCCCGCGGATCAATACATTTTTCCATATGTTGCGCCATATAGGGCCATAATGCCGCATTGCACAATGCTGCTGCATGTCCATGGGCGATTCCATAAAGGCTTGTAAGCTTATAGCACATCGCATGCCCGGCTGTCGTTTGAGTGATATTGATCGCCTTGCCTGCTATATTAGCGGCCTTTAACATTGCCGTGTTGCCAATCGCTTCATTGGCAAGATAAGCGTTTTTATATTTCATCATTAATTGGATTGCTTCACGCGAATACTGTTTACTTTCTTCTGTTGAATTCACGGACCAGAATGATTCCATTGAATGGCACAATGCATCCAGCATTGTAGATTTTTTTTGGTACAATGGCAATGTTTTCAAGACAGACGCATCCATCAAAACACAGGACGGAATACAGCTTTCGTCCGCAATCGACTGTTTTTCACCATTATAATAAATTACCGCATACCGTGTCGCCTCACTGCCTGAACCGGCCGTCGTTGGCAGTGCAATCAGATTAACATCATTGGGTGTGATTTTTTGTTCAATGTAATTAACAGAGGCATCCATGTTGGAAAAAAGTTTAATACATTTTGCTACGTCCATTGCACTTCCGCCGCCTGCCGCCATGATGGTATCGCAATTATTCTGACGAAAAATTTTAACCCCTTCTACCACTGAATCATATGTTGGATTTGGTTTGTAATTACTAAATTTGACAATCTTTACCCCTATCCGTTTTTCAATTGTCTCAAAGCTTTTGCTAATGGCAAGAGAAGAAAATGATTCCCCACAAACTAAAAGCAACCTTTTTACACCAATCTTTTTTAAATAATAATCCAGTTCAGAAAATACGCTGTCTGTCACTAATATTTCCTGTTTCTTCATTGCTTTCCTCCATCAGCTCTCTTCTGGAATCAATGTAATAATATCTTTAATCGACATACATATATCATCGCATTCTTTTGCCCTATGGTTTTCCAAAATTGTGCGCGCCGCATTCTGCATGGCAGGGAATCCCGTCCGCGTCAACTGATTTGCATAAATGACAACATTCACGCCGCGCGCTTTAAATTCTTCTTCCGTAACAGTATTAAAAGAGGTCGGAACCACAACTATGGGAACTTCCGGTTCCTGTGCACGGAATTTTTCCACAAACTCGAAAATTTCGTCGGGCTCCTTTTTACGGCTGTGAATCATAATACCATCTGCCCCCGCTTTCACAAATGCAAATGCACGTGTAAGGGCATCGTTCATCCCGCGCTCCAAAATCAGACTTTCGATACGCGCCACTATCATAAAATCCTGCGTCTGTTTTGCCTGTTTACCAGCGGCAATTTTTGCGCTGAAATTTTCGATAGAATCTTGCGTCTGTTTCACTTCATTACCAAACAGAGAATTTTTCTTCATCCCTGTCTTATCTTCCACGATAATCATGGAAACTCCCATGCGTTCCAGCGTTTTTACAGTATAGACAAAGTGTTCTGTAAGTCCGCCGGTATCGCCGTCAAAAATAATGGGTTTTGTAGTTACTTCCATAATGTCATCAATTGTTCGAAAACGTGAAGTCATATCCACTAGTTCAATATCCGGTTTTCCTTTTGCGGTTGAGTCACACAGCGAGCTTACCCACATAGCGTCAAACTGATGGGCTTCCCCATTCTGATAAGCAGTTGTTTTCTCCACAATTAAGCCAGTCAAACCACTATGCGCCTCCATTGCAGTAATTGTGCCTTTCATTGCAATTGCTTTTTTCAGTCTTCCTCTTCGCACATCAGGCAGTGAGAGTTCCGCTCTCGCTCTATTTTCCAGCGCCTGATATTTTTCATCTGCAGAATAAGGAAACTCTACCAATTTTCCGCCATAAGAGGCCAGAACCGACACTACTTCATCACGTATTGGTTTTTGAAAACCGGTAACCCAATCATCTCCGTGCACAACGTAAGTTGGCTTATACTTTTCCAGGTTTTCTTTATAGCTTAAAGTTTTCTGTTCCACTACCTGGTATACACCGGAAATATTCTCGAACAGCGCCTGTCGTTCCTCGTAAGGTAAAAGGGGAAATCGCTTATAACTGATGACAGCCTCATCAGACAGTACGCCGACAAACAGTTTACCCAATTTTTCAGCTTTTTTAATAATAGAAATATGTCCGCTGTGAATCATATCGGTGGAAAAACACATGTATACGGTACGATTTGCTATCTCTTTTACCTGTTTCGATACAACAGCCAAATCCTCCGGACTGTCAATCTCACTGCACAACTTATTTTTAACATCCAGCGCTTTAATCAAGCACCTTTCCGACACCTCATTAAATGCATTTTCCGCATAGCATTCCACACGATCACTCTCACAGAACGCCACGATATTAGACAGCCATACTTTCCAGTCATGCTTTTCAATTTTATACAGCGGTTGTGCTGCAACTGCTTCATTAAAAAATTCAATGCCAATCTTGGAAATGTACCCGTTATGTATAACCGCTTTAAAATCTTTTTCAGGAAGAGGGAGTGTAGAACTAACCGCCATGCAGCTTTCCTCGTGATTCACTACAGAATCAAGGACTGCACTTTCAAATACCAAATCGCCATGCATGAGTAAAATATCATCATCCAAATATTCTCTTGCGCAGTATATCGAATAGATATAATTGGTTTCTTTATACAGTTCATTCTTTACAAAAGTATAAGTCAACGGAAGTTCCAGACTTTGGCAATAGTTTACAAGTACACTGTCAAACAGACCCGTAGTTATAACAACCTCTGTGAGACCGGACTCAGCTATCATTTTTAGCTGCCGGCTTAAAATAGTATCTTTATTGGAAATCTCCGTCATGCATTTGGGATGCTCAGATGTCAGTACCCCCATACGGCTGCCCATACCAGAATTTAAAATCAATACCTTCATAAAACCACACTCTTTCTATTCAAAATTTAGTATGCCGTCACAATTCTACTGCGACAGTTTTTCTTGAATTTGTTTATAAATGATCTCGTTGTTCTCTGCACTATCATAACACATATATTTACTGCGCATCTGCCCGCGCAAATCCTGATGCCTGCACGGTTCTTTTAAATTCTTTTCTATATCTGAAATAAGCATTTCCTCATTGACCGCTACATCACCCGCTGCAACCTCTTCCTTGGAAAAATACAGTCCCCTGTCATTATCACGGTAAAATTGATAATCATACAAATAATATTGGACAGGTCGATCCAACAATAGGTAGTCAAATGAAGCTCCGGAATAATCCGTTATCAGTATATCTGCCGCCGCAAGTAAAGACTGCGCGTCCCAATCTTTTAATATAAATACCCTCCCCAGCACTTCTGTTGCTTTAGAATGCCGCTCCTGATTTACAAAATGTGCCTTTTCTACAATTACTGCATTATATTTCTCCAATATTTTTGTAAGTTTCCTGTTATCAGCCAAAGACGAGAAAGAGAAAGTATTTTCCCGCGTGTCCCGAAATGTAGGCATATAGGCAATTATTTTTGTATCGCTATCCATGTTTATTTTTTCTGTTAATCCACTCCTCGATTTAATGTGAAATCTTTTATCGTATAATACAGTATTTCTTGGATGCCCTGCTAAAATGAAATTCCTGTTTTTCGCTCCGAACGCACTTTGATAGCAGGGACGAAACACATCAGACGGAATCACATAGCAGTCACAGTTAAAAGCATAATCATATAAATAGCAATAAATTAAAAAGGCCCATCCCCGCATATTACTGCCACTATGTCCGATTTTCTTCCACGGAATTCCATGCCAAAGATTTACTGTTACTGCATTTCCAAAAAAATTATTTCCTTTTGAAGAAAGATCCCTAAGCCCTTGTCCAACAACCACAACACCTGCTTCTGAAATAATATGCTTTGCCTCTGCAGTATTCATTTCACATACTTTGATTTTATTGTTAAGCCTGGATGTATCTACTCCCTTATTTGCTATCCAAATAAGTTTAATTTCAGGATGAACTTCGGCTAGATAGTTTGCGAAATACATGCAGTTATCATTGCATTTTCTTCCAAACCACTCACCGAAAACCCAAATGTTTTTATTCGTTCTATTCCCTCTGCTGTTCATTTTAACTGCTATAGCGCTTAATAGGTTCCATATTTTCTCTGCTTTATTAGTTTGACTCATACCTGTATGTCCGCCTTTCTGCTCACGCTTTTCCAATAGCTGAAAGCACAGAATAATAATACTGCCAGCACCCCCAAACGAAATTCAATATACGAAACCAGAGTGACCGCGATAGCTGCGACTGTCACACATAATCCACCGCTCAAGAATAAACCAGACCACTTAAAGTAATGTACGTTACCGATTCTTGACGATATAAACGCATGAAATGCAAAATTCAAACCATAGGTCACTGCTGTCGTGTACGCTGCTGCAACATACCCATACATGGGAATAAAAATACTATTAAGCACTATATTTATCATTGCAGCTACCACTGTACCCAATGCAATTAATTTGGTCTTTCCATAATAATATTGAACCTGTACAGGTATTGTGTATAAAAAAGCAAAAAAGCCTCCCACAAGAATAGGTATCACACAATACTCTGCTCCGGCATATGAAGATGTGCCTAAGATAACAATTAATTCCGGTGAAACAAGCATAATTGATGATACAAACAAGGCTACCATAACTGCATACTGTGTTGCACGTTTTTCTATACTTCCAATCTCACCAATTTGAGCTTTTTCAAAAAACCACGGACTCCAAACATTTTCCAGCGAGGCTGTTGTGACTCCAACAATAGAATAGATGTTATAAGCAAAGCTGTATATTCCGGCCTGTGCCGCGCCGCAAATGCTATTTATCATGATTCGATCAAACTGATTTAATAATACCTGCGATATTCCGTGCGGGATTAGAGGAACACTGTAGGCCAAAGCAAATCTCCAATAACGAAAATTAGTTGTTCTGTCTGCAGGCGGCCTTTTTTCTTTCCAAAAATACAAACAAATAAACACCGCTAAAAACAAAACAGGAATCACCGTTCCGACTATACGTCCCTTTGCAGGATGCCAGCTAAATACCGTCTTTATCAGCAGAATAGATAATCCAATATTAAACACGGCATTAAAACCTGCTGCCAGTAAATAGCCTTTATAACTGTAAGTAATACTTAAATACACATTAAAAATAGAAAGTATCGCACTCCCCAGACAATGTAGTATCAATAAATTATGTATCCAGTAGTCAAACCCCGTATATGTTGTTAAAGGTCCTTCAAACATCTTTATCAGAAGAAGCCAAGTCCCCGCGCTAACTAATAACAATATCATGCAGGAAGACACAAATTCGCCATAATCTTTCCCATATTTATATCTTGCATTTTTTTGACATGTATTAAGTGTAAAGCCCACACACATACAAAGAATACTTTCATAAGCAATATATGTATTATAAATACCATAGTTATCAGGGGATAAAAGACGTGCAAATATTGGAATTGAAAAAAACGTCAATCCCTTAATCATATAATTTCCAATCGTATAACCTAACCCAGCTTTTAAAATAGCATTACCGTTCTGCTTTATTTTCTTCATGTGACATACTACTCTTTTCAATTTGTTCTATGTGTCTGACAAATTCTTCTGGTTTTGAGAACAATGGCAGTAACGTCAGAAGTTCTGACTCTGGCAGGTCCCACCACCTTGTTGCGGAAATACTTTAATACCCTTGCAGTTTTACCGGCAACAATTGTATATGGAGGTGTGTCTTTTGTAGCAATACTTGCACAAAAATAACATTACTTACTCTACCAGCTATTTGATTCCACATTTTTTATTGTAACTGTTCGTTCTTCCATTTTATAGCGTTTTACCTCCATCCACGCCATAACACTAAACATTTCATACATAAAAATAATTTTAAAATTTACAATTGGTCCACCTGCGATAATATTATAAATTATCAATAGAATAAGAACGCACGAATATTTTCTGTTTTTTTCAAACAAATAGATTGACATATATATCCATACAATATAAACTACCAGAACAATCGGACCAAAAAGTAAATAAGCCGAAAGTATTCCACTATGTGGAAATGTTCCAAAACCTCTATTGTTAATTTCTATCTGTAAATTTGTGAAATAACCCGATATACCTAATGGATTATCTTTCAGGATATCTAAGCCACTCATAATCGACTTTGTCCTTCCCAAAATTGAGTCGTCCATTTCTATTGCTTTATAACTAAGCAGCGTTGCATACCTGCTATTGCTAATATAATCTATTATGTTTTGCATCTTTAACGATAAAAAAATTAAACATACTACTACTAAAAAAAGTATTACAAAATAAGTATTTTTCCGTAGAGTTTGCTTGCCTTTTAATATACTTTCCAAAAACAGAAAAAACAAAAGCAAACTTGTCATAGTTATCGCAAGAGCAAGATTAGTTCTTGAGCCTGAAAGGTATAAAGCAATAAAAACCAAAATAATACATAATACTTTATACCTACAATTTTTTTTGAAATACAACATTAGTAAACCTATACAACAGAGCACACCCGTGGATCCCACGTCCAAATTTGAGGCATTGTAGCGTGAGCCTAACATACCACCAGTCCCACCTATAGCAAGCATAATAAATACTGTTGCAATATTTAAATAAATAAAATATTCGTACATTTTTTCTGCTGACATTACAGTTTTCGCACACTGAAGAGAGCACAACACAAGAGCACTGCCAACACCCAATGTAAGATACATCTCAAATGCCCCTGACACAAAAATACTATTAGAACCAATAAGCAGAAAAATAAATTCTCTTATCACAAAATATATTGAACAATAACCAATCAGCTTATGTTTCTTTATAACTGCAATCAAAATACCAATTAACAATATTACTAATTGAATAAAACCGAATGAATAATTCAGCCATTTGTAAGAAACAAAACCTGGAGTAACACTCTGATAAACAGGAAGCCATGAGAACGCATCATCAGGTAGTAGCAGTAACAATATTATTACGGTTATCATAAACATTTGTTGCGTTAATTTTTTTACTCGAAATTTAAATGACATATCGAAGTTCCTTTGTTTTCTGTATTCTGATCCGTCCAAGTTCTTTTCGTTTTTATAGGAAACTATGATTTTCGGCAACAGACATATATTATATTCTAAATATCACCCAACTATTATTCTTCAAAAATAAAATAATGGTTATAGTACTATATCTTATGACGATACATGGCAACTCATTTTCCACATAGATGTCTTATCCATAAAAACAGATCACACCAAAGTTGCGCAGTTCGTGAATACTCCAAATATTCATAATATACAGCTCTGCTTTGACGATGAATATAAAATGTTTTTTCTCTCTTCATCACGCTGTTTACTGTTGAACTATGATTATGAATCACTGTAGCATCTAGAATACACGCACATCTATAATTATGTAATGCCATTCGCTCTGCAAGAATTGATTCCTCACAATATAAAAAAGTCCGCTCATCCATGAAATTAATTTTTCTCATTGCTGAATTTCTCAGCAGCATACAACAGCCCTGTGGTCTGTATGAGAAGCACCAACCTGATGCCTCTTTTCTATTAATAATTTTACTTTTTCTAGCACAACTTATCGCTCCTAATGTCAATGATACGATGGTAGGCCTTTTCAAATTTCTATTTATTTCTCTCTTCTCTTTGTAGTCAAAGACTCTCGGAGATACCGCTGCCAATTCCATATTTTCATCCATAACTTTTACCATTTTTAATAAAATATTCATGTCATTAAATATCAAATCATTATTACATACCCAACTGTATTTATAGTTGTGTTCGGCTGCCCAACGAATACCAATATTATTTCCTGCTGCGTATCCATCATTTGTATGTGATAATAAAAAAATAAACGGTCTGTTACTTTTTTCATTCCAAGTAGAAAGGCGTGTCGCGGAATCATTTGGAGAGTTATTATCAACAACTATGATCGTATCCTCAGGACAAATAACCTCTCTAAGTTTTTCAACAAAATCTAATGTCATTTTCCAGGTTATATAATTTAAAACAATAACTGCCACGCGTTTGCCCATATATTCCACTTGTATCCTCTCCAATAAACTACTTATGTCAAATTCACCTTAAAATAGAATTCACATTCACCCTTTAAGATTCATTGTAGTTCTCCTTTTTATAAATGTTGAAAACCCAGCGTCACTTTTTCCGCCAATATTCCAACATATCATGTACTGTCTGTTGCATAGGAATTTCCTGCATCCATCCAGTATCCCGCTTAATCTTAGTTATGTCTCCGACGATTACCCGTTCATCAGTTGGCCGCAGTAATTGCTGATCAACGTAACGTTCTAATTTATGTCCAATCTCCCTTTCAATCATTCTCACAATATCATCCATGCGATAGATATATTCTGATGATATATTATATACATCTCCCGCATGACCTTTCTCAGACAATAGTAAAAGTGCCTGAATAAGATCTCTCTGATCCATAATCGCTCTCTTTGTATTCAGATTTCCGACACGAAGCTGATAATTACCCGTACGTTCAGCCTCTATCGCCCGTCGTGTAAAATCACTTGTAACATCATTCACTTTTCTTGTACCTGTCGAATTAAAAATACGGGCACGGATGCATCTAATATGATCATTCATAAAATATTGAAATGCAAGTAAATCCTGTCCGACTTTACTGACACCATATGGATGCAACGGCTTCAGTTCTGCTGATTCCTTAACAAATATCTCTTCTCCCTGTAATTCATTCAATGTCTCTCCATACTCCGCACTGGAACAGGCAACCACCACCATTGGATCATAAGTAGAATCATATTCTGTTCTGACTTTCTTGACTGCTTCAAACACACTGATTGTTCCATTTACATTGGTGTCAATTGTAGCATAGGGTTGTGACCAGGAAACAACCGGATAACTCTGCGCAGCCAGGTGAAAAATCTTTTCTGGCCGGTTTTGTAAAATTATTTTTTCAATATTTGCAGGATATCGAATATCGCACTCAAGCATTTTAATATCACTATGTATTTCTGTTATATCTATAGTTGGTTTATAATATGTCCCTATGACCGCTTCGCCCTTCTCATATAACACTTCAACCATATGAGAACCTACCATACCGCCTGCACCTGTAACAAGTATCATCCGATTATCCTTCTTTCACTATTAATTTATCATCTTCAAATATCGCTTTGGCTGTATTGCAAAAATTTTTATAATAGTAGTTTGATATAAAAACCTGCCTCGCCTCTTTACTCGCTGTATCAATATTCTTTTCAAGATATCGAAATGCAGAATAAAGTTCGCTGTTATTCGTTGGAGAGCCTATTAGGCATCCTGATTTTCTGTTCTCTATCACATATTTTGATATACCATTTTCATTGGCAATTACAGGTGTTCCCATCATCAAAGAACTGGGCAGCACTCCGCTTTGCGTGCTTCTCGTATAAGCATTCCATACACAAATACTCTGCAGATAGTAACCGTTGATTTCCTCAGTTGTCATATACCTGCCATCATGTATATATAAAATTTCTTTTTTTAATGCTTTTTTAATACAAGGGCGTTTGCGAATATGGCTCACATCATCTTTTGTCGCTATCAAAAATTTGACTTTCAAATTATTTTCAATGGCAAATTCAATAAAAGATATAAAATCTTCAGTGCCATGCGCCGGTATAAAACCACCTATAAAGGAAAAGTATTCTCGTCTTATGTTATTTGTCTCATTATATTTGTCTTTCATGATAAGGGGAAAAAACTGATAGGGAGCGCGGTATACTATATGTGCACGCTTATAATAATTCACTCCGGCCTGAGAAGGCAGCAATACGCAGTAACTGTTACGGCAAATTACAGCATTAACTATCGCAGCAGCACAAATACGCAGTGCCTTCTTCCCCTCCTTTACTAATCCGGTCAACCCCATCCATGGATCATGTAATACATAATAAAACCTGATATTTCTCTTTCTGCATCGCTTTGCTAAGGATATATTTTCACTGCCAATGTTATATGAAATGATTATGTCAAATCCCAAATTAACTACTTCTTCTATTCCTTTCCCAATAATAATACGCTCTGATCCTCTATAATGAATCCGATATTTCGGTGCCAGCACTAAATAAGTTTCGTGCCCCATTTTTTCAAACATAGAACAAAATGCTTCCATATGTTGAAGCTGGTTTGGCGAGTATCTTATTGATGCAAGTGCAATCCGCATTTCCTGCACTCTCCCTTCATCTAATCAAGCTGTCTTTTAATCTCCAAAATGCCTTCAAACTGCGTTTGAAATCCGAAACATCATGGAGTCCCGCCCAAATTCTGTGCCAAATATACCAAGGTCTCATATAATATTTCTTTCTAGCATGAGCACAAAAATCAACCAGCTCTTTCGCACTTAATTCTGGAGTATTTAATATACAATTTAGTGTGCCGTCTTCCTGCAAATATTCATCATATTTCCCGTTGATATATCCATTTTCTTTTGCCCATTGATAGGCCTCTGTTCCAGGGTACGGTATCAGTGGAAAAAACTGTACCGTATCCGTCTTAAATCTCATGGCAGCGTCTAAAGTATGTTCCATGGTCTCCTGTGTTTCACCCTGATTTCCAACCATATAACAAGCATGAATCATCAAACCAGCCTTTTTTGCATTTTCTACATACGCATCAATTAGCTTTAAATTGCTGCCTTTTTTTATATTCTTTAAGATCTGCTCATTATAGCTTTCGAATCCCGGAATGATAAGGTGGCATCCAGCCTTCTTCATCGCCTGCATTGTTTTGAGATCGATGTTTACCCGCGCATTGCATAACCATTTAAGGCGCTTTGTAAGTTTTTTCTCCTCAAGCAATTCGCATATTTTGATTACACGTTCTTTATTGGCAGTAAAAGTATCATCTTCAATTACTACCTCATGAACCTCCGGGAAATTCTTTGCAATATATTCAAATTCTTCCACAACATTTTCCGGACTTCGGAGGCGATACTTATGGCCGTGCAGCGTTTGCGGATATACGCAATAATTACAGTGAGCCGGGCAGCCGCGTCCTGTAAAGATTTGAATTGCCGGAAATGACGCGGCAGGAAATACATAATTTCTAATATCCAAATATTTTTTGATAAAGGGAGCCGCCATCGGAATATCATCCAATTGTTCTATGTAATCTGCATCTGGCGTTTCTTTAATTTCTCCGATGACATCCCGATATGTCAACCCACGAACACGGTCAATTGCCACATTGTTTTCCAGCGCTTGCGCTGTCTTTAATACAATATAGTCATATTCACGACGCGCCACAAAATCTACAGCATCATTAATATTAAGTGTTTCTATTGGTAGTGCCGATGGATGTGTGCCTACAAGCATAATCTTGCTTCCTGGATATTTTTTTTTAAGGTGTTCAGCAAATGCGACATCATTGTAAATCGAAGGTGTACTTGTATCTAAGACAAAGAGTGCCGCATCTGCTGCTTCCTTATCCACTCTTTGCAATGTTTGTTGAACATCTAACTGCTTGGCCGGGGCATCGATAAAAGCAATTTCAAATCCATTATTCTCAACTACAGCTGCTGCATAAATAAGCCACAACGGATAATACAGCACTCCGCTATGCCCTATACATGGACTGCGTGATTCCCTCGAAAATTTTCCAAACTCCGCTTTAAATGGGGGATTTATAAAACAAACCTTCATACCTTTGCCACCTCATTATTTAAAGTTATATATTTTTTTAAACCATTGAGCATATACCAGATCATATAATACATGCGTGAAACTACGTCCAAGCCTATGTATCTATATGTATTCCAATTCATTTTTGCAGCAATTAATTTATTTCCTGATTTTGATTTCCTCATAAAGCGGTAAATGAGCAAAGGCTCATCAATACCGTATGCTTTTCTCCCGGTCTTGAGTATCCTAAGCCATATAGCAAAATCCTCATGCATGTTATCCCCCGACGCATAGTATTGCATATACAATTCTTTTCGTACCAGAGCAGAAGAATTTGAGATTAGGTTCTGTTTCAACAACTGCCTGTAGCCGATTTCCAGTGGTACATGCAAATACCATTCTATTGAATTTCCAGACGAATCCATAAAAGCAGAACCCGTATAAACCAGATCTGCATTTTTTTCTTTTTGAAGCCTGATCTGCTTTTCCAATTTATCCGCCGCCCAGGCATCATCACTGTCAAGAATAGCAATCCATTCTCCCCTTGCCTTCTCAAGTCCATATCTGCGCGTATAAGAAACACCACGATTATAGGGATTATTAATCAAAAATATCCGTTTATCAAATGCTTCAAACTTTTTTATAATAGAAAGAGTTTTGTCAGTGGAACAGTCATTTATTATAATAAGTTCAAATTGTGTATACGTTTGTGCAATTACAGACATAACCGCCTTTTCAATAGTATTTTCTGCATTATAAGCAGCCATAATTATACTTATTAATCCAAAATTTTGCTCCATACCATACTCTCCTGTCACATATCATTTGACTAGCTAATACCTTTTATACACCTCTTGCCTTGAACAGTATTTTCACTATCCGTCGCAGCTGCCATTTCCAACCTTGCCGCTGTAGCTTGTCCTTCCGCCACACCTTCCGTACTCTCCGGTTTGAACAATATTTTCACAGTCGCCAATACGATCTTCATATCCTCTATCAGACTCGGATGGGCGATATACATCAAATCCATCTGCAACTTGTCATAGGGGGTAGTGTTATATTTTCCATACACCTGTGCGTACCCGGTCAGGCCCGCCTTTGCCTGCAGTCTCAGTTCAAATTCCGGGAGATGCTCACAATACTGCGCCGCTATCTCCGGACGTTCCGGGCGCGGGCCGACAATGCTTAAGGAGCCCTCCAGAATATTAAATAGCTGCGGCAGTTCATCAATCCGGTACTTACGGATAACACGTCCCACGAACGTAATGCGGTCATCCTTTTCACCGGTGGAAAGCCGGGCCACTCCGTCTTTTTCCGCGTCAGGCTGCATGCTCCTGAATTTCACTATCTCAAAAGGCCGGGCGTTTTTTGTCAGCCTCACCTGTTTATATAAAACCGGTCCGCCGTCCTCTGCTTTAATAGCAATCGCCGTTACAATCATAACAGGACTTGCAATCACCAGCGCCGCCAGTGAAAAGAAGATGTCCATCGCCCGTTTTAAGAACAGATATTCTGGCTGCGCCATATAGCGTTTCACCTGTAGAAGGGGCAGATGAAACATATGCATAGGATTTGCGCCGCTCATGATCACATCTCCAATGCAGGGAACTACATAAACCGTGATGCCCCTGGCAATGCAATATTTTAAAATCACATTCCGTTCATGGCTATGTACACCGCTTAGAAACACCGTTTCCATATCTGCCAGCATTTCAATGTGAACAATGCATTCCGCTGCACTGACCGTTTTCTTCACGTCATATTTTTTATTCATACCGTATTCATCAATCAGTTTCGTCATCTGGCTGTGCCGGCCGTAGATAACCGCCGTAGTGCAAGGCGGAAAGGTCCGGAAATACCAGTGATTGGCCAGATATGCCCACACCGCCGCCAGCAATATTTGCCCGCAGAAGGCCATCAGTCCCGGCAAAATATTGGGCAGATGCTTGCTGAGCAGCCAGATTATTATGTATAAAATGCCGTCGCACACTGCAAACGCCAGACTCTGGCTGTATATGATCTCTGAGATTCGCTGCATCGACATCAGAAATCCGTCATAGACGCGCCCTATGATAATATACAGGGCAAAATAGATAAAAATAATCAGCAGATCTCCTTTTGCATGATAAGGAGACGCAGTTCGTTCTGAATAGTACCAGTACCAGCAAATCGCAAACGGTATTGTGATCATTACTGCATCCAGTATTTTCACAATCCTCAGTGCAAGATCATGCCTAAACCTTTTCACAGCACTCTCCCCCTTGATTTTTTTAAGCCAAAGATTTTCCTTTTCGAAGTCTAGTAAAGCTTTCCCTCGACCAGATATTGTTCCGCCCACCCTGAAACACCAAATCCATTCAATCAATGTAATCCGTCGTATAAATCAACTGTTCTCAACGCTCACACTTCTTCATCTCTATCAACATTTTCAACCTAATCCCCCATTCCCCCCGGCTTATTCTCCAGGGGGACAAGGGACACTCTCCAAATACATCTGACTAAATCAAACTAAATCTTACTTCTTATAAACAATTGTAAATGGAGTTGTTCCGCTCAGGTTCACGGAAACTTCTTTCGTAGCATAATTAATGCTGCTAGGCGCCATCAGCTCCCATGCCTTTGTTGTCTGGTTGTAATACAGAATCTGAACATCGTTCAGTCCTTCTACCAGGTTCGGCACGTAGAGGTTCAGGCTGACGCCGTCTCCGGCCAGTGCTGTCTGAACCGGTGCTAACGGAACGTATCCAACCATGTTGTTTGTTCCGATTGTACGGTACAGAGCCTCGGTTCCTGCGTTGATTGTATTGATCTTATCAATCAAATCCCAGGATAATCCTGCCTCACGAAGAGCATTGTTGTCTGTGGCAAATGTCACAGAACCACTTGCGGCTGCGCCTCCATTGTTGACAACCGGCGCTGCACTCTGCTCCAGCTTTCCAGTCTTCAGAGACTCGCTGCGGCTGCTGCTGTTGTCATGAGACGGTCTGGAACTAACACTTCCGGCTGCATAAGCAGTCAGAGGCTGTGCCATCAGTGCTGCTGCAATCAGCAGGCCTACATATCTCTTTTTCATGTCCTTCACTACTCCTTTCTAAATAATATTTATCAATAAATAGCGGTCTTTCGGCTGCTAATTATTGTCGTCTTAGTCTGCCAAAAGCACTGCTTCCCGATATAAAGCAGCTACTTTACTTCCTTGTAAAACAGCTCAACCACCATTCTCTTCAGAGCTTCTTTATCGGGATGATATTCGTCAAAACGTTCTGTCTCAACGGCCTCACCGGGCACAGTCAGGAAGTCTCCCTGCCCTATTTGCTGCTGGCTGTTCAAAACTGCCAGCCCCATATCCATATATTGGTCTTTGGCCATGTTGGTGACCATATGTTCCTCGATATCCTTAACAAGACGGGTAATCAATGTTTTATCTGTTCTGGCTTCCTCTTTTACCTGTTTCAAGTATGCTTCCATATACTGTTTCTGGCGATCCATACGGCCGATGGCTGTCTGAGCTTTAGTAATATCCCGGTAACGGACAAATATCTCCGCCTGCTTTCCATTGAGACGGACCGTACTGCCTTTTGTCAGAGCCGTATCTCTGCTGTCCAGCCCCTCGTCCTGAATCGTAACCGTCACGCCCCCCACTTCATCATTCAGAAGTGCAATGGAGCTGATGTTTGCAGCCAGATAACCATCTATCTTCAGGTCAAACAGCAGATTGGAAACCGCCTCCTGCAAAAGCTCACAGCTTTTTTCTTTTCCATCACCGTAAGCAAAAGCCAGCGTCAGATGCTGTGTATCCTTTCCCAGTTCGTTCCCCATCAAGTCAAACAGTGTAATCTCCGTCATCGTATCCCTGGGTATCATCAGAATCCGGACCGTATCCCTGGCCATATCCTGGGCTACAAGAAACAGTCCGTCCGCCTGCCCGGCCACACCGGATGCCTGGTAGGATTCCAGTTCCCCCTGGGTATCCACGCCAATACAGAGGATTGCACGGACCGCCGTATTCCTGCGGTATAATTTCCCGTCCAGTTCTATAAGCCCATCCTGCGTTTTGCCCGACGCCAAATTCAGTTCCTGTCCTTCCGAAAGACCTGCCTCCGCCTGCTTCTTATCGGTGTAGAGGCCGTAGCTAAATCTTACAAACCAGATTACGGCAACCAGGAGGCATAAAGCAGCAACAGCCAGAAACAGTTTGTTATGTATCAGCTTATCCTGATTTCTGTTTTGATTTCTCTTGTTAACCATGGCTGCTCTCCTACACTATTTCTTGACTTCCCAACTGATATATCAAACTAATCTCACTATCGACATTACAAAACCTTCGCTTCTTTCCCCTGCTTCGCATTCTCATGGCCGTAACCATAATACTTGCCGTATTTGCCATAGTAATAATAACTGCCCTGCTTGATATCCACTTTATTAAGCACGGTTCCAAGTATCCGGCACCTGCTTTTCTCCAGCTGGTTTTTTACTTTCTGAAGCAGCCGGTAGCTGATTGCTCCGCTCTCGATAACTAGTATGGCCCCGTCACAGTGGCGCGAAATCACGGCTCCGTCGATCACACTCCCCATTGGAGGTGAATCAATCAATATGTAGTCATAACACTCCCTGGCCCAGGCAATCAGTTTAGTGAATAGTTCTCCCTCAAGAAGCTCTGCCGGATTTGGAGAAAACGGACCTGAAAATATAATATTGAGATTCGGAATATTCGTCCGGTAAACAACCTCTTCTTTTTTACACTGGCCGCTCAGATACTGAGACAGCCCATCCACCTGATGCTCCAGATGATACCGGGAAACTAATACCGACTTTCTGATATCCGCGTCAATCAACAGTACCTTCTTTCCCAGCTGGGCCATGGAAGCCGCCAACTGGAATGTTGTCTCACTTTTTCCCTCGTTAGGAGCAGAGCTGGTAAACATAACGGCATGGATATTGCTTCCTGAAAACTGGATGTTGGTTCTGAGTGTCTTCATGGCTTCCTCATATTGATAGTCATTGACTTCAAATCCCTTTAAAACCAGTTCACCCATGCCTCTCTCATCAGGGCTAATCAAATCTTCAATTACGATTTCATCATGCATCAGTTCTCTCCCCTTCCTTTTCTGTCAGCGCCGCTCTTTTGTCTGGTACCGGCCCCTTTCTCCGGCGCCTTAGCGCCCCGGCCGGTGCTGCGGGATTTTTTCTGTTTTCCCTGGCCCTTTTTTCTGTCTTCATTTCCGTCTTTCTTAGGAATTACTGCAAGCACCGGAAGATCCAGATATTTGCTTACATCCTCCTCGGATTTAACCGTATCATTCAGAATCACTCTTACAACAATAAAACCGCAAACAAGCAGCAGACCAAGAATTCCGCCGATTATTGTATTCTTCAGAACATTGGGGCTTGCCTTTTCAGACGCAACCTCTCCGTCCTCAATCAGTTTCGGCGGTACCATTTCCATAATCTCACCAATGTAATCGGAGGCGGTATTGGCAACCTCGTCAACAATGGATTTGGCCAGATACGGATTCGGGTCCTTTATCGTCAGGGTAAGAATTCGCGTGTTATTCGGATTATCAATCGTCAGCTTTTTCTCAAGTTCCCTGTAAGTCATATCCAGCTTCATATGGTCAACGACTCCCTGAAGGACGGGTCTGCTGCCGACAAGAACCTTATAATCCTGTGTCAGCTGGCTTCCAATCTGCAAATCTGCCAGGGAAGTCAAGGTTGTCTCTTTGGAAAGCACATAAAGCTTTGCCTCCGACTTATACTGGGGTGTAATCAGGAATTTACTGTAGGCTCCCGTGATTGCCGCTCCGATCAGCAGTCCGGCAATAATAAACCATATTTTTTTCTTCATCTCAAAGAGAAGCTCTCTGAGGTCAATCTCAATTTCATCATCATCCTGGTAAACTTTTTCCATACTCTTAAAATCCTCTTTATCCTTATTGTCTTTTTGTGTTTTTATCTGTCAGAAACATGTAAGATTCTGTTGTCTGTCTATGTTCTTTCCAGCTTTAAATTAATTATTTTCTATAAGCTATCTCCTGCCAGAATTGCGGAAGGATTTTCCATCGTCAATTTCTCCGCCAGCTCCTCCCCTCCTCTTTTTTTCAGCCATTCCAGGGACTTTGCCAGTTCCGGCGGCCGGTAATCGAGACGGTGCATATCCGTACCCAGCAAATGAATTCTGCCCTCCAGAACCTGTTTTCTGCACCAGTTCCGCTCGGATAAACCTTTCAGCCTGCTTAGACACCTGTAATTCATCTGCATATATGCTCCCGCATGAATAAGTTCATCTATGGCTTCGCTCTTCCTCAAACATTGATAGCGCTCGATATGAGCCAGAACTGGAAAGTATCCGGACATAATCAGAGAACGTACTGCCAAAAATATTTCGTTGTAGGGCACTCCAGGCATAAACTCAACCAGAACATATCTTGTCTCTCCCAGAGTTAATATTTCGCCTGAAGCCAGTTTTTCCGTAACACCGTCGAAATACAGAATCTCCTGCCCCTGATAAAGCTTCATTTCCGGTAAAGACACAGCGGCTTTCTCCCGAAGAAGCTGCATCTTCTCTCTCAGCCTGTCTGCGTCCGCCCGGTTATGTCTGCGCACATAATGCGGTGTTGCGATTACTCCGCGGACTCCTTGTTCATATGCCAGTTTCAATAATTCTATCGTTTCTCCGATATACCTGCATCCATCGTCTACCCCAGGCAGTATATGGGCATGAACATCGATAATTCCTTTATCCAGTAACATTTAGCAATCTCCAACTGTGGTGTCTAAGCTTCAATACAACATAATAGTGATTATGTTGTATTTTTGCTTAATTAGAGTTGGTATATGCCGATTGACTTTTAATAATTTGAAACTTATATATGTATTTTTATGAAAACCAAATATAGAATAAAGATTATTAATTTTTTTATATATAGATGGAAAAATTTACCATATAGAATGGCAGTTCTTCACTAGAATATCAGAAATGTAATTTTACAATTGTTTTCTGTGATTCTTCTAAAGATTATCGGCATCGCCAGGATTTAGAAATAGACAAAATTATACAAAACAGGATAAGTTTATATAAGAAAACATTGAATTTTCCAATCTTTACTGCTATAATAGTCGAAGGTCAAAATTATAAATTTTTTATTAATTTTTGTTAATATTATATTTAACCGTACAGATCAATTTAATGTTGGATTTATACAACATAATCACTATTATGTTGTACCATCATAATAACAAGTTCATCTTTTCAATCTGTTTCCTATGTTCAACTCCCGAAGAGACAATATAAATCCTCGTCGTATTAATATTACTGTGTCCCAGTAAATCTGCCAGTTTGGCAATATCCTTTTCCATCTGATAAAAGGAATAGGCAAACAGGTGTCTGAGGTTATGGGGAAATACCTTTTTTTCATTTACTCCGGCCAGGCGGCAGATTTTTTTCATTTCTTTCCAGATGTTACTCCGATCTAACGGATTCCCCTGTTTGGTTATAAAAATGGGGCCGCATTGTATGTGTTCTTTCCTTATATAATGTATTAATTTCACCAGAAGCTTTCGCGGCAAAAGAACCTGTCGGTTTTTCCCTTTGCAGTCCACCTGTGCCACACCGTTCTTAACAGCCTGTACTGTGATGCTTGGCAGTTCACTGATACGGATCCCCGTACTTCCGATAGTCTGGATAATCAAACCAATCTTTTCTTTCCCTTCCCGTTTGGCTGTCCGAATCAATTCGAAATACTCCTGTTTTGTCAGTTCCTTTTCTTCCGGACAGTATACCTGCCGCTGTTTTTTCAGCTGCTTGACTCTGAATTCCTGCCACCCCGCAAACTGCATAAATCGGTTCAGAGAGGCAATAATCGAATTTACGCTGTTCACCGCGTAATGCTCAACCAGATATTCTTTAAAGCCTATGACCAGCTCTTTTGTCACCTCTTCACCGTCAATATATTCGACGAATTTTCTGAGATCGCGACGGTATTTTTCTATCGTATTCTTGCTTTTTTCATCCTGTTCCAAATATTCCCCAAATAATATTTCCATTTCAGCAGTTATCACATAAGTCGTCATAATTGTTCTCCTTTAGTATGATTTTTCATCTATATTATCATTAATTGGAGTATATTTTAATAGATAACGCAGTATTTATTATGGTAATTTTTTCCATATATTCTTTTTCCCTAAAACACAGCAGACCTCCTGTGAGGGGATCACAGAAGGCCTGCCATGCAATATTTTATTCAAATATAACCTGTAACCGTTTAAACCAGCTCCAGTCGCTCATCTGCTTCAATTAACGGCAGCAAAGCTTCTGAAACCTCGATATATTCGAGCCGGAGCGTACTCTCAATCCTGACAATCTTAAGCTGCTCTTTATTGGCTCCCCGCAGCACTTTCACGGCAATTTTCACCGCTTCATCCTCGTCTCTGGCTATCACCGGAATCTTGCAGTCATCTAAATCCTTGACGGCAATTCCATTGGCATAGATTGACTCATAATCCAGCTGGTCAAATACTTTCCTTGTCGTTATGTCGAATATCCCAAGTCCCACGCCGTTTCCGTGAGTCTCCTCCGAGAGATCGAGAAGTACCATCTTATCAATCTTTGGTACCGGCAGGATAAATTCTTTGAGCAGAAAGCTTTTGCCCAAAATATTCGGATCGTATCCGCAGCCGGAAATATCTTTACCTATTTTTTCAACTATCAGGACATCTATTTCCGGTATCATCAGCGTCGGCATATTTCCCGCCGCTATCTTCACAAGCTGCTTCTCGCGCTCTATCATGGTTTCAGCAGGAACGGCCTCTATCCATGCCGTCTCATCATAAGCGTTTTCCAGTACCGCAACGCCGAATCCAATATTGGCCGACTGCATAATCATGGCAGCCGCTTCTTTCAGCACTTCCCCAAAATGGTCGAAACTCTCCTCATGAATCGAGGTGCATCCCACATGGTTTCCAAGACCGATCACCAGCATCTTGCACAGTCCGCTCTGGATATCCGCAACAAAATCAGTATGGATTTTGACCCGGTTGACCGGAACTACCAAATCTGCTTCGAATGCCGCTTTGTCAAAATATACCTTCGTGCCGCTTTTTAACTTTCCAATCTCCACCACATCCAGGCTTGTGACCACGGGAACACCCATAGCCTCTTCCGTGATGCCGTACCCGGTCAGGATTTCCCTTTGTCCCTCCTCGGTTCCTCCGCCATGGCTCCCCATGGCGGAAACGATAAACGGCTCGCCGCCGCATCGTTTTATCTCACCGATAATGCTATGTACAATGAAAGCCAGATTCCTGATTCCGCGGCTTCCCACGGCAACTGCCACACGCTGCCCTTTTCGTATTTTCCCGGAGATTTCTTCTTTTGCAAATTCCGAACGGATTCTCCCCTCCGGATCTTCCACTCTGGGTCTGTCAAATTTCTGTCTGACCCGGTGCATGGACGGCAGACTTATCTGATAATCCTCTTCCAGCATCAAAGGCATTTTCCTACCTCCTGTCTAACAAATTTTCTAATATCCATTTATTTCATAAGTCCCAAAAGGCCAAGTGTCACCGGCTCACAGAATGTGGTCAGGCCGAGCGCTATCAGGAGTCCTCCGATGAAAAACAGCATCGGTTTTATCAGCCGCGTCATCGGTTCCCCCGAGATACCGGCAGCCACAAACAGATTGATACCGTATGGAGGTGTGACAAAGCCGATGGCAAGGTTCATCGTAAGCATAACACCGAAGGTAATCGGAGACATTCCTATCTGAGTTACCACCGGCAGCAGAATCGGCGAAAGAATTATCGTAGCCGGGATATTATCGATAAGACATCCGATAAACAGCAGGAAAACGTTGATTAACAGAAGCAGGACAATCCTGTTATCCGTAACGCTCAGCATGGCGGCTGCAATTTTGTGCGGAATCCGTTCCATTGTCAGATAGGCTGCAAAGGCCATTGATAATCCTACCATAAATGTCGTCATGCCATTGACGCTGATACTTCTGTAAAATGAATCGTATACTCCCTTCAAATCGATTTCCCGGTAAATAAACACGCTGACAACAAAGCAGTATACAACGGCCACAACTGCTGACTCCGTCGGCGTAAAAATACCGGAATAGATTCCGCCCAGAATGATTACCGGTGTCAAAAGCGCCCAGAAAGCTCCCTTAAAAGACACCCAAACCTTCTTAAATGTCGGCCTTTCACCTTTGCTTACATTTTCTCCGCCGGTGCGGAATACGGACACAATAATCAAAACCACACCCATCAGTATGCCCGGTACAATACCAGCCATGAACAAATCACTGATGGACTCTCCCACAACAACGGCGTAGATAACAAAGGGAATACTGGGAGGAATAATAACGCCGATGGTTCCGGCCGAAGCGGCCAGGGCCGCGCTGAACGGCCGGCTGTAACCGCGCTTCTCCATTTCCGGAATCATGAAACCTCCGATTGCGGATGTTGTCGCCATCGCGGAACCGGAAATGGCGGCAAAAAACATACATGCTATCGTTGTAACAATACACAGCCCTCCCTGTATCCAGCCTAAGAGCGTATCGGCAAAATCTACAATCCTCTTTGCAATTCCGCCGCTGCTCATCAGATTTCCGGCCAGCATAAAAAACGGGATTGCCATCAGAGGAAAGGAGTCACAGCCGGTAATGGCGTTCTGCGTGATAAGCGCCACCGGAATATTGGAAAAACAACTAAGCGTAATAAATGTTGCAATACCAATTGCATATCCGACAGGCACCGACAATGCCATCATCAGTATAAAAGAACCAAATAATACAGCTATATTCAAGCTTCCCCGCCTCCTTCCACAGGCTCTGCGGCGCCGTTTCTATACTCTTTTACCGTCCGCCATAATTCTCCGATAATACGAAGAGACACTGCAAGCTGGCTGACAGGAAGACTAAGGTATACAAGATACATCGGCATTCTCATAGCCGCTGAAATAAGACCGCGCGTATAAATCGATGCCACCAGTTCAAAACCGTATTTTACAAGAAGGAGACAGAAGGCCAGCCAGATGACGTCGGCGGCTATGCGGAGCATAGTCTTTCTCCTGCTTTCTTCCGAACCGCCCAGAGCCTCGATCCTGACATGGGAATTATCTCTTTGGGCAACACTTGTTCCAAGCCAAATCTGCCAGATAAATATGTATCTTGCCAGTTCTTCCGACCAGGACAGTGAGGAACTGAACACATATCTCAGAATAACCTGGAAAAAGACGAGGATTACGGTAAAAATCAGACTGCAAACCAGAAGATGCGCCTCCAGCTGATTGTAGAAGTTTATGAGTTTCTTCATAATGCGCTTCCTTTCACAAATAAAACGGAGACACTACTGCGCTCTGTATTTCTCAACCGCGTCTACGATGTCCTGGCCATATGTGGTTTCCCAATTCTCATACATTGGAGCCACCTTATCCGCAAATGCCTTGCGCTCCTCTGCCGTAAGCTCGGTCAGCTCCATTCCTTCCTCCTGCAGCTTTTTAAGATATTCGTCGTTATTATCTAATTCCATGGAACGCTGTTCGTCGATGAGCTTTGTCTGTACTGCATCGTCCAGAATCTTTCTGGCCTGCTCATCCATGCCCTCATAGAAATTTCTGTTGATGACAATACCGCAGAAATCATAAATATGTTCCGTTGTACTGATATATTTCTGTACTTCCTGGAATTTTGCTTCGTAAATCAGGGATGCCGGGTTTTCCTCCCCGTCTACCGTTCCCTGCTGAAGCGCTGTAAATAGTTCGCTCCAGCTCATAGGAGTTGCATTTGCCCCAAGGGCTTCAAACATCTTAATGTATACCTGATTGCTCATGCAGCGCATTTTTAGTCCCTTCAGATCGTCGGGAGTCTTAATCGGGCGTTTGTTGTTGGTCATATTCCTGATACCGTTAAAGTTATATCCAAGATTTAAAAGCCCCACATTGCCGTCTTCCAGCTTTTTATTCAGGATTGTTCCAAGGTCCCCGTCCATGGCGGCAAAGGCGTGTTCCGGGGTGTCAAAGAGGTAAGGCATTCCCAGCACCTGGAAACCGTCTACGTAAGCGCTCAGCAGGTTTGCCGACGGTACGACCATGGTCAATGTTCCCAGCGCTACGGATTCCAGCATGGCTTCATCCCCACCCAGCTCGCTGTTCGGATGGATTTCAACCGTAATCTTCCCGCCCGATTTCGATTCGACCTCCTCCTTAAATGCGAGGCAGCATTTATGAAGGGAATGGCTCTCCGAACAGATATGGCCGAGGCTGATCTGGTAAGATTCTCCCGTATATTCCGAACCTCCTGATGCCGGGTTCTGTGATGTATCGCTTTTCGGTTCGGACTGGGCGGCCGGTGTGCCTGAAGCGCTGCCTGAAGAACCACATGCCGTCAGACCTGTAACCATACTGACTGCCGTTAAAATCGCTGCTGCCGCTTTAACACTACGTTTCATATTTTATCCTCCTTCTGGAATTTGGTAGTGTCAAGTCTGACACTCCGTTTTTTATTAAAAACCTTGTATTTTCAGGG